>Ga0116231_10005355_pt1 | contig 25325 bp, 15 predicted proteins | sample S1TSphgellanicum_2_FD_89695 | JGI IMG/M metagenome (GOLD analysis project Ga0116231, IMG submission 89695) | Host-associated microbial communities from peat moss isolated from Minnesota, USA - S1T2_Fd - Sphagnum magellanicum MG | ecosystem: Host-associated > Plants > Peat moss > Unclassified... | reverse complement strand
ATTTTAATAGTTGCATCATAGTTGTGAGAATGACCAAAATAGTTGAAATTTGGTTTTGTAGTTGCAAATATTCCCAAATCTAGTTGCAAACGACTACAAGTCGCATGTAGTCGTAAATGGAGTGGTTACATTTTGGCTGATTTCTACTAGTGCAAGCCAGTGAAGGTGCCGGTGCAGCAACGTTACTGTAAATTATGCAACTTGGGTGCGGTTGAGGATGAGGACCACTTCTTGTTAGTTTGCCCTGCTTATCAAAGTGTTCGAGAGAGGTTTAGAGGTTCATTGCCATTAACTGCCATCACACCTTTGGCTGAATTGTTGAGCTGTCAGCAGCAAGGCATCCTTGCTAGATTCTTAGTGCAATGTCAGATGGTTAGATCTGAATTGCTTCATTAGACTTAACGTCAATTGGGTTCTAGCTCGAACGTTGTTTGGCCCACTTAATGACGCTAAATTGTAAATAAGTAAGTAAATAAGGTGTACAAGCCCATGCCAATTTTATGCATCATAAAGCTCTATCAAGATTATTTAACACAAGAAAACATTAGAGCTTTAGGTTGTGATCTTCTTCTTCATCATGGTCCAATTGCCATTGCCAAAAGAATTTCTTGTGCCGTTGTCTAGAACGAATCTGGTAGAACAAAGGTGCAACACAAGAATTCATTAGTTGTTTTTTGTTGAAATGGTTTGTTTTTATACATTACACCAATTAATGGCGACTAACATTAAGTCACACTTGTATCAAAGTTGGGTTTCTCATGTATCCATTCAAGGCAAACGCCATGTTGTAATTTTGATCAACTGCAAGTTATTAAAAATCTTAATCAAATCCATTTTCAAAACACCAAATGTCATTCGTTTGTGTGTTTGATTGCAACATGTAGGTGCCTAAATCATTATTTAGACAAGCATAGTAATCACTTATTTGGCCTTGGATCCTTTGTCCTTAGTATACAATCTAATATGAATAGGCATGCCAACTTTCAAAATAAAACCCCCTATATGTTAATTTTAGGTGTCTACATGTGTCCACTTTTGAGAATTCATAAAAAATTCTTTTCCTTTTTGAAAATGATGATCCTAATTTGGTTGGGCTTCTCATCCATTTGTTAATTGTTCAAAATTTTATAAATATTTATTTTTTAAAAAGAATGGTACAACTTGACAAACTATCCATTTAAGGTTTTTTTCTTTTTAACAAAAAGTTACTAGGGTAAGTAATAGGTACCAGGCTAGTATTAGTAATAAGGTTAGCTAAAACTCAAAAAGCAAGGTGGGTTTTTGGCTCTAAATCTAAAGGTTATATCTAATAAGATTGTTGGTTTTGATTTAAAACCCTAAACGTAGGCTAGCTAGCTACCATCTCAATCCTAGGGTAATTATATTGGTGACATAGAAGGTCAAGATGTAACACATCTCACGAGAATCAAAAGGCTAAGATATAATCTACAATACATAGTCCATAGCCGTTGAACAATCTTATGCTATTCCCATCGCGATGGATGGAATGATTTGGCTATCACATAGCCATGGACATATTATTTATGGCTATTTGGAGGCATTTTCCCCTTGTACTCAAAGCATGACCTCCTCAAAGCATAACCTCTTTTTATGTAATAATTTGGTGACATTTAGCTAGGAAAAAAAATTGTCACACCATGTCAAGGACAACTAACATTACATTCCCATTGGCTCATTTGACTTCTCTAACAATATTTAGCCAATCATGTGATTTATTAGTTTCTCTTATTCTTTGTAGCCTCTGAACATGGTCACAAGCCCTTTTTCCCACTTTGTTTTGCGGGTTGAAGCTGAAATTAGTCACATACAAAGTGCCATTTCTCCATGCTAACTCTCCTTGCATCTCCTTGCATCTCCATGCTTACACTCACATTGACCACATTTATGAACTCATTCAAATGAAACAAGTCGTTTGTGATATCAAGATTAGATACACAATGACATAACCAATATAAAACATTCATGTCAAGATAGAAGACTCAAAATCTTTATCTCTTCATTGGTGTCCTTAGCAATATTGTTCAAATCTTGAAATGAAGATCCTTCAACTATGTGACCATATGGAGCTTGTCCCATGCCATAAACAATCACTCAACAACATTTTTACATATGGTCTCCATAGAGTTATTGACTCTCATTGTCCACATTGGTACACCATTGGCCACCATATGTTGAATATGTTTTGCAGACCAATGTTTAAATAAGTATGTAAAAACACACTTTTTAAAAGAACAATTGTAGGTTAGAATTTAACAATATAATTGGCTAGTACATCGATAGCAAGATTTGAGGATGTTTGTCCTTCATCCAAACTTTAAATTTTGCACTCATATGCACATTCCAATATTTAATGTGCCATACCATTTGTTATTTTTTGGTTTGCTATGAAGTAATAAAATATTGAAGGAACATTTTATTAAAATTACAATTATTAAAATTATATTTTAAATATATTTAAGGTATATTTTCATATTCAATTTTAAACACCTTATTTATATTTAAGTAAATTATATTTTTACTTTTCAAAAAATTGCACTTTATATTGTTTTGCATTCCATTTGAAAAAAATTGGAAATAATTTCCCCATGTGATACTTACAATCTTCAAGAGTGAAGACTAGTGATGGTGGTGTACCATACTCTTTCAATATGGTATTGTACTTACATATATGCTTGCTAGTATGGTATCTCCTTATAAGTTTTGTGCTTTCTCCAACCTTGCTCTTGTGCATAATGTTGGTAACTCCCAACAATGTTGAATGACAAAACAATCAAGCTTGGTGAAGGGCAAACCCTAAAATAATCTAAATTATATGTTGAATTTAGTGGCTCAATTTTGTTATATTTTAGGTAGCCATTTGTCAAGTTTGGCATTGAAATATGGTACCTTGTAATGGAATGGCAACATGCTTTACCTGACTCACCACATTCATTGGTGGGATATGGGTCCATGTTTTATTGTACATTCATGCTACCAATTTCATGGTTTCACCAAGGAAAAACCTTTAATACTTGGGCTCTACTTTGCTTTGCACTACCAATGACAATTTATCATATAAATGATTATTTTAATAGTTTGATGTTTATATGGGTCAAGGCTCTCTCATTGAAGGGGCTTATCCTCCTTCAATTTTTCTCTTTTTGTATTGCATAAATCAAAAGGAAAATGATTTTTTCTTCATTCAAATGTTAATTTTTATATGTTTAGCTACACAAAATGAAATTTGGTCAAAATTTTGAAATTCATCAAAGAGGACATTTTACAAAATGAAAGGGAAAAACGTAATCATTAACAGATGTTACTATTTTTGAGTTCTCACGAATTAGATGCCATGATTATTTATGGAATCATGACAATAATGTAAGTAATGGTGGGTTTGTCCTTGGATGCTTCGACCATTGTTGTCCAATTTTGTTAACAATTATAAAGGCACTAAGAGATTAAAGAGAAAATTGCAGAAGAGATAAAATTGAAACAACAAATCCAAAGGGGGAAAAAAACCAAAGGAAGAATAAACAACATGAATCTAATGTTTTGAATAGTTGGATTGATCATAACTTTCATTAAATTGCTATTTGATTGATCACTAACCTTAATAACTTGGGCTTTGTGTTGTTATGCAATATTAGTGACATTCAATTACTTGGTTATGTGTTTGGGAATGGAGACATGTTTTTCTATGTTTTTCTGTGTTTTATTTTTTCTGTAGTTGTATTTCCAAAATTGTTTTTTAGTGGAAATATAACTACATTTCTAAAATGATGTAGATAAATTGTTTTAAATTGAGTTTTAATAATATATCGGTTACATATGCTATTGTAAAAAGCCCATAAGATGAACCATTTGGCTATTGCATGACATTTGCATATTTATATAACAAATGTTTGATGTTAATTATTTTAGTTAACAATTGTACAATATCATCTTGTAATTTTTTCATTGTCAATGTGTTTGAATCATATATTGTGTAGTGTAGATTTAGTGTGGATGCATGCATTTGGACAAAGATTTAATGGTTGTTATTTATGAAAAACTATTGTAGACATTTGAATAAGTATATATGTAGGGTTCATATGATTGTGTATGTGTGTTATTGGTAATTAATCATTATAGTTTTTCAACATATAACATTTGCATCATTGCCACCATATGTTAGTCATTCAACCATCCCGAGGGATTTAAAAAGACATTTTCATCATTTACAATTAATTGGAGATCTTTGCGCCAGTAGTCAATAATATCATTATCAATTATATCATTGTCCAAATTTTTTTCTATCATGATTAATTTTTTTTCGTTGTTGAATTTCAATGTGCAATGTTTTTGTTTTTCTTTAGTTATATCATGTTTTGAAGTAGGTGTTACCGTTTCTATTGAAATGTTTTTAATTCAATTTTGCTTATGTCTTGTATTATGATATCTCGTAGGATTATTTGTTCATTTATGGAACATAGACGTGATAATGTTATGTATATGTTGTGCATATTAAGTCGAACATTGTTGGGTGGTTAACAAATGTTTATGATCAAGTGATCAAATGTTTGTCCTTGTATTTTGAAGTATGTTAGATAGAAAGCTATACAAGTGATAATTGATATCTATTCATTGTGAAATTCTTGGATGTGTTTGATTGTTATATTTGATGGTGATATTAAAAGCTTTTTGATATTGGTGCTATTAGAATGACATTTGTAGTGAGTCCATTGAATGTTATGTTTTGTAAATTTATGTGTTTGTTTGCAAATTCATTGAAATTGACTAAAACATTTATGGGGGGATGCATTGTAAAACCATTTTGTATCCATTCCATTTATGTGATTGATTTTTGTATGTGTTAACAGCAACAATAATGTAACATTTTTGTTTCAAGAGTTTCGAATGGATATCTATCATGTAATGGTTTATGGCATTTTGGAATTTTTTGCAATATATTATGAAGGTTGCTACCTTCCATGGATTATCAAATAAGTTGACATTTAATGTGTTTTTGATAAGTTAAATCCCATTTAAAATATTTTCAATTATAAAATTTTTAAAAGTTTTGCATACTATATGTTTTTGTTTTGTTTCCTTTGTTTCGTGACTATAATGTTGTTTGGTTGAATGCAATTTTCTTAAATGTTTTTTTATTTAATTAATATTTACTAATCAAGAGTTATTGTAAATGATTAATTAACTTGATTTTTATTAGTTCATAAGTTTTAATAATTAATATTTATTAATCAGTTTAAATTTTATTAAAAATTAATTAATACTTCAATTACTAATTTATATATTATTTAAATAATATTCATTGAAATATCTTATAATTCAAATTTATTAAGCAAGAGTTATGGTTAATAAATATTAAATTAAATAATAGTTAGTGACCTATTAAATATTGATTAATTAAATATTCAGGGGTTAAATTAATTATTTAATATTAATTTAGAAATAATTATCTTCTTAAATGATATTTATCGATTAAAAAAGGTAATAAGTTCATTATTTAATATAAAATAATGGATATTTATTATTATTCAATAATTAATTAAATGAAATATTCAATCAATTCATTATTTGTTTATTTAGTTGATAACTCAAATTAAAAATATTTAGTGTTAAAAAATATTATTGATTAAATTTTTAATTAAAATAATAACCAATTAATTAATTTCATAAAATAATTACATATTGTTGATAAATTATGATTGTGAATTAATTGACTAGTTGATAAAAAGTATGAAATAAAAATAAATGTTAGTTTTAAAATTCAAAAATTAAAATATGGTAGCTAATTATAGGTAGGTTTGTAAATGAATAAGTAGGTAGGTAATTATTTTTTGGCCAAATAATTAATTAGATAATTAATTAATGAGTTTCCTATTTAATTATATAGTTATATAGTTTACAAAATAAATAAATAAGCACAAAAAATATGGGAGAATATTTATAGTTGCAACTCAATTTGCAATTAAGGTGCAACCAAAAAACTTAAGCCATATGTTTTGGCCTCCAATTTCATTTTGGAAACTATATAACAAAGGTGTATTTTCTTATATTTTCACATTAAAAAACATGTGCCATTGAGGATAAATTCAAAAAAAACTTAACCTTAAAAAAAAAAACATAAAATGAAAGAACAATATTTACATGATTTTTTTAACTCACATACCTTCTTACCTACCTACCTACCTAAATAGGTAAATACGTAAATTATAATTATTTAAAAATATAAATAGGTAAATAAATATGTAGCTTAAATAGGTAGGTATGTCATACCTACATAATTCTACATGCTTACCTACCTACCAACATAGGTCTATGTACCTACCTACTTACTCAAATAAATATTCATTTGATTTTTAAAAAAATGTAATTAAAATTCATATGTGGCAAATTTTAGTTGTGCCACATTTTATAATTTAGAACCATTTAAAATGTTCATAATGGATGGCCAAGATCAATGTTTGAATAATAAAAAAAATTTCACCCAAAATTTTTCATAGTGCCACATGGTGGATTTTGGTATTGCCAAATGGCACCATCACAAGTCTTAAAATTTGATGGCATGGATTTTTTCAACATTTACAATCATTATTTTAATATTACGTTAATTTAAAATATGTAGTATATAATGTTTGAATATTTGATAGTTGTAAAAATAATTTCAAAAACAAGACTTAGTTGCAATTATTATACAAATGGTCAAAGGATGAACATGTATATTTTGACCGTATACATCATCCATGGTTCATTTGGTGATATCATGCTAAGTCATGATTTGCCTTGAAATGTTGGGTGCAATTTCACTTATGCTAACTAAAGCAATTTTAGTTGTAAATGTTGGTTGTAATTATTTTATAATCACAAATTGACATTTTTCTTCAAGTGATTGATTAATTAATTAGCTAGGTTAGAAAATTAATTTATTAAATGTAGGCTAGGTAATATATATTTTATTTTGTGGATATATGATAATTTATAATATTAATTAGGTAAGTAAGTAGGTTAGATAATTAATTTATTAAATGTAAGCTAAGTAATAAGTAGTAAGTAACTAGGTTAAATAATGGGTATTTTATTGTGTGGATATGTCATAGTGCTTTTATATTAATTGATCAATTAATATGGTAGGTTAGTTTGTAGGTAATAAATACTTAGGAAAAATAATAAATATTATATTGTGTGGATATATGATAATGTTTTTGTATGGAACAAAGGATGTGATAATGTTGTAGTGTTGTATTGTTTCCCATTCATTAGAATTTATCCCATATGTTTTGTCTACAACTTCAAATTTGTACAATATATAAGTAGGTGAAAAAGTGGATTATATTCATGGTATGCATTATAAACATCGTGCATGTGCTATTTGGGATGAGTCAATAAAAAAAGGCTTGTCCCTGATAAAAATAAATAGGATCCTCCCTACCTACTTAGCCTATGCTAGGTAATTAGCCTAGCCTAAAATAGGTTACCTTTTATAACCTTGCCTAGCCTAGGATAGATTATAATTAATTAATTAATATTTAATTGTTATAGTTATATTATTTAATTATGTTAATGTAATATTTAATTATTGTAATTATGAAATTTGTTGTGTGGTTGAATCCAAACCACCCATCAATGGGACATTTGGTAGCATGTGACTATCCCAAATGTAGTTGTAAACTAAGGTTCTGCATCATACTAAGAATCATCCATAGTAATTAATGAAAAAATTTGGCCTAATCATAAGGTTTGCAACTATACTTTCAACTTCATGGCCATCTCATGTTTTTTGCAACTAACTATCTTATGGCATTTATCCAAGTCAACTAAGCTATTTCTAGTCACAAGTGTCCATTACAATTACAAATGAGTTACAAATTTAGTTGTTGATTTTCAAATTTGTTATAGTGATTAAAAATGGATTATTACAAATAAAAATGATCAATAAATGGTTGAATAACACAAATCCATGGATATTATTAGCATCAAGATGTAATCCTGATTCAAAATTTATAACAGCTATACTTAAATTATTATATCACAAATTAAACATCATAAAAACATCCATTACACTTCACACATCTATTCTGTTTTACAGAATTTAATTAAAAAATGATAAATGAAAATGAAAATTGTTATAATCATGATTCGAGTGACAAAAGTTCAAAAAAGATCCTACCATATCTTGGGAAACAAAACAAAACAACTTGTACCCGACATTTATTAATTTCATTAATTTAAAAAATAAAAACATAAATATCCTACACAAATGCAAAGAATCAAGAGATGCAAATAGATTATTAACAATAGAATCAAATCAAACAAAAATTTTAACATAAAAAAATCAAGAATTAAAATCAATAATGCACCCTCTTTATAGAAGTAAAATTGAAGATGAATCCAACCAAAACATCCATGACATTAAATAACAAAACAATGACATACAAATTGGCATTAGCCCTAAATAAATAAAGATTGAATATCTATTATGTAACAACAAACATTAAAACATATGTAATTGAAATAATGAAAAACTTAAAAATTGAAAAAAAAAAAAATCAAAATTGAAGACAAAAATTTTGTTATTGAATTTCAAAAACTTATCAAACAATGGAATTAAAAGTTAAAACATTCACAGATACCAAACATTAATATAACAACACAAAAATATTGACATCCATAGTTAGATAAAAATAAAACAAATATGAATCAAAATTGACATTCAAGGTTACACAATTTGCCATTTAATGACATGGAGTCATATGATATTGAAAAAATTATGGAAAACACAAGTTTCATTGATGAAACAAATGTTCATCCAACATTGTCAATTAAGAAATAAATAAAGGAAAATTAAATCTCCAAACTACTTCATTCGAAAATTTCATTGAAAGCACACCAAATAAAAAACTATGTAATATGTAGGAAGAACTACAAATACTAGGAAAACTAAAATAATCAAAGTAGTCCAAAATTATTTTCTAATTTTAGGAAACAAACAAAAACAAAAAGTTGTGACATACATTGCAAATGTAACTTTATTGATAAATGAAACAACAATCCATGTTTTATTAGGATTATCAATTGATAAACACACTAATGTAAACAAACCAACCTCAATACTAGACATATGGCCAGAAATCCAATTCATCATAATTGACAAAATATCAATCGTAGGTTGTACCTTATTTGCCATGATGCATCTAAAATTGTAGAAATTAAAGTCTGACATTCCATTTGGAGGATTCGACATAATTCATGGAAGATTTTTAAGGGTTTAGGATAATTAATTGAATATTAATTAAATTACTAATTGAATTATTACTTTTTAAAAATAAATTCTAAACTAAATAATAGACATTAATTAACAATTATGAAACTATGAACTAAATAGGAAATAAATTTAATTAATCATTAATAATAACTTGATATTTGAATTTGTGAAATTTGAATTAATATTTTTATTAGCTACATAACTATTAATTAATTAATAAACATTTGATAGTAACCATGATTCATGATTAGTAAGTATTATTGACTAGATAATTAAATGAAAAAAAAAACAATTAACTTATTCAGGTATTTAAAAAATATTTTGTAGTTTGATTAATAGCTTGAAATGAAAAATTTATCAAATAAATCAGTAAATATTGAAGATTACATATTAAAATATTTAATTCATTAAATTTTCAGATTAAATTATTAAATACAGTTTATGTTTGATTAAATTATTGAAAATAAATAAATAAATAATTTTAATTAATTAATTAATTAATTAATGTTTCATAATTTTCATTTTAATCAATTACTTATTGGTAATAATTGATTAATGAATAACAAATCATAAATATAAATTATGAACTCATCAAGAAAATAGTAAATCAGTTTTATTTATTTAATTATTATTCCACATTTTTAATTATGTAATCAATTTGTTATAGTACTATTTTATAAATAATGAATGTTGGTTTGACATTAAGATTATGTCACCTTAATATGACTTCACTTGTATAATGTAATTATGTATTTTTTTAAAAAAAGGTATATTTGTAACAAACCATAGTCTAAAATCAAGATGAAATTGTTTATTTTTATATGTTCATAATATGTGTAAAATATAGGTTAAATAAATTTAAATTAGTGTGAACCTTGTGCATAATGCACAGGTGTGTTATTTCAACAATGTTTTTGGTTTTTTTTAAAAAAATTTCTTTTCAAACAACTGTCCGTGGCTTGGGCGTCGGGCCTGGGCACCGTTTTTGGGAGATGGGCTGATTGCCTTCAGGGCCCTGTCTGGTCCGGTCTAAGGTAGGGTGGTAGGTACCTAAGATGATCCCGTGGCTTTAGCAGGCTCTGTGACCTAGGCTAGTAGGTACCTACTACCTACCCTACAAATAACAACGTGGTGAAATCACTGTCCGTCCGGAGTCACTGTTAGTTGAATTAATAACTGTCAATTGGGTATAACCCTGTCATTGACTGACTGACTGACTGACTAACAGACTTGCTGAATTAATATATAAGATATATTAAATAGGTTTTAATTTATGATTTATATACCTTGATCATATGTTAAATATATTTTTAATGTACTCCAAAATACTTTAGTGTACATAAAATGTATAAGCACATCATGAAAAGTAATTAAGTTGTAATTAAATTTGCAATTAAATGAATACAAAACACAAAATTTCTTATAGTGAATTAATACAAAAACACTATGAAATCCACAAAATAAACTACCTTTTGCTTAGCTTACTTACCTACCTACTACCTAGCCTATCCAATTAATTAATTAAGTACCTAACCTAATTAATTAATTAATATAAAAACATGATCACATATCCACATTATAGATTAATGAACCTACCTACTACTTATCCTACTTCTTACCTACTACAAAGTTTACTAATTAATAGATTTTTAACAAAATTTTATTTTTCATTATTGCATATAATCGTATTGTATTAAATCTCAATGGAAAATGCTTATGTACACATCCATGTAGGTGCAATTCTTGACATGGGCTTGTAACCAAGTCTTGAAATGAACAAGGAGCTAGGTCGAAAACTAAGTTGAGAGCTTCACATTAAAAATGCTCAAAGGAACTTCAACCAAATTGTATCAAATGTGTGCATTCCACAATAAATAAATCCTAGTAAGGTAAATGAAGGTATTCACTTGAGAGATAATGAGAATTGTCCTCACCTACACAATAATAAGGGGGCCTGAAAGCTAAAAACTTTAGTCCAAACAAAACAAAACCTTGAAATATGTGAAAATGGAAAAACTTCATATTAAAGTTTGAAGATCAATTTTACACTAAAACTCATTTTTTGAAATTATGTTACTTATTCAATGGTAATTAAGTGCACATTACACACCATCCTCCCCCTTAGAATAAAACAATTTTTTTTAACCCTAAAGGCAAAGGTTATAGTATTAGTGTAATAACATACATGTGTTTGATAGGCTTGGGTGTAGGTGTGCACACAAAATTTTTTTATGGCCAATGATATTGCTATATTGGGTGGTCTAATTTGTTTTTTATCATCTTGAATGAATTACTAATTAAATGTGTAATAGGGTTTGATAGGTTTATGAAAATTTTATGAGACCAATGGAAATGCTAAAAAAGGATTGTTATTTTTGGTATGAATTTTTTTAAAATTATAATTGGGATGAATATCAATATACACCCTTGTTTATTTATAAATATGAGAAAATTTGGCAATTGATAAATATGCGAACTTATTTTTAAATTAAAAACATCTTTAGGCATGTTTTCAAATGCCTTGTTTATTTCATAAATACAAGTGTAACACCCCTACCCAAACTACAAGGTTCCAAATTGAACAAAATTTTCTGCTTGTCCCCTCATTTTTTATTCCCCTCTTTAATGTTCTCATATGACTCCCAATAGTTCATCATTATATATGTCAATCTCAAATTTGATTTTAGTATAAATAACTTGCATACAAAACGCCATATGTTAATTTATTTTTCCATATCCCCATAGGTGGGTAGGAGAAAGAGTGAGGTCCTTTTAATAAAGGAGTGAGATAGTTAGGCTTAGAAGAGGTAGGTATGAACAACACATACATATAGACCAACAATAATTTTATACTCTAGATTTTCAAGATTTTTTTTAGAATATAATTTATTTTTGAAAATGTTTATAGCTTTTACATCCAATGCAGTAAAAAAAATGCCTTATTTTTTAATTGAAGTCATTTTTATAAAAAAAAACACAAATGAACCCAATGCGTTTCTAACCAACTTCCTTGAAACCTATTTTAAATGGTTTTGAAGTTGTAATGCCCACTAACAAAGTTTTCACTTAAGGTTCTCTTTCATGTCACCTTTTGATTTTCCACAAATGACTTGTGACTTGGTCTATGGTTTGCTTGGGTTAGATTGAATATTTAAGAAATCTTCAAGAGTATGAAAGATTTTGGCAAAACCGCAAGAATATTACAATCCAAATTAACCTTCAATTGAAAAATGGACAATATTATACAATCAATAATTTTATTTTTTTAAAAAAATTGTTAACATGAGCTTGAACGCATCCCCCTTCTATTAAATTCAAATATAGAGAACCCATTTGAAATGGATGGGATTAACAACATATTTCAAATGTTTCAAAGTTCGCATATTAACTATTCCATGTATCCTTTGCAATCTTTGCATGCACCAACACAATGAAGAAAGATTTTTCCCAACATTCAAAAAATCACCGAAGAAGTAACTTTTGCTTTTCTCTAATATGAGCACCACATTTAAAGCTTTTCATTGGAAATAATAAATATCCGTTCTCAACATTCACCATAGGTTCAACAAGTTCACTTGAAATTAGATCAAATAAACCCTTTTATGCAATAAAAACTCCATCTATATCCAAATATCAACCAACAATGCAACGATAATAAATTCACCACACAAACACTTAAAATGTTCAATTCAATAGAACAATTTTTTTCATTTCCTTGAAGCACTCATACACATAAAACTCTAATACCATGTAGAAAATTGATGCAAAAAAGTGAAAAGAATAATAATAATAATAATAATAATAAGAAGAAGAAGACAAGGGGACCCTATAGAGTGTATTGAAAGTTCTCCACTTACCTTGAGGTCCAAACAAATTGTTACACTTCAATGGTCAAATTTCTAAAGTTATCACCTCAAAACATTTACTTGATATGATGCACATCTAACCCCCTTTTTCTTAGCATGACAAAAAACACCATTTGCATACTAAGAGTATAAACGTGTCACTCAAATGCAATTTAGGGTATAGTGACTTGATAAGGGATTGATTGATTCCCAATGCAATAAAGAGAGGGATCAATCATTCCCTTCCAAAGATTGGCTCATTTTTTATCATCATATCCAATATATATCTTTGGCCTTAGTGCAAAGCGCCCCCTCAAATCCATCGATGGTTGGTGCCTGATTTTAAAGTCAAGACATCATCATGTGTAGAATTGTTGTTTAATAGTGCATATGCAGGCACATCATCAGTTGTTCATCAAGAACACACTCGCACAACCATGGCAATGACCGCTCCCAAACAAGTCTGGATATGATGTGACCATTTTGATCGTTTCCAAAAACCTCCCATCTCCATTAGAATTTGAAAATTGTCAATCCCGAGAGTTTTCTCAATTCCTTGAATCCAGTTGCATCATGGACTTTATGTTTTCTTGTGACTTTTAGAAGCAAGCCCTTTTGAACACCGCCCTTCGGATTGATCATCACCTGCCATAGATTTGCAAAGCTTTTACCTCCTATATTGTCATTGAAAATCTACAGTCCACTCTGCAACTGATCCCCATTCTCTTAAACCTCTTGTGGCATAAAATCCACCTTTCTACTTCTGTGTTAAAAAATGTGTGCAGTAGAACTGAAAAAATGCAAACTATTTTCTCAACAAGAGCTGCTGCACACAATAAATAAGCAGCTCAGAGAGGAAGCCATGAACAATCCCATGTATGTCACAATACCTACTGGTATCATTCGACTACCTAGTCACTAAGTAAAGCCAGTAGATTTGGGCATCACATTTCAAGTAGCTGGGTGAGGTGAGAGATAGAACAAGATTTACCCAAGGAGAGGGTCCTCCAATTGAGAAGCAGGCTTTACAGGGAAGACTCCTTGAATAGTTGTGGGAGCTAGGGGAGCTAAAACTTCGAGTGTGAGAGCTCTTTGCCGTTGATTCTCATGTTGACCCCATGTTACCAAAGATAGACCACATATAATTACTACTGCGCCAATTACCCTGCTCAAAACCATGTCAATAATCATGGAGCCGATCTTACTCAGTTCATGCATTTAGTTTTGGTCATGGTTTTGCTGCTACAAAATCCTTCTAGAACTTAAGAACAAAAATGGGTGGGTGTGAAGAATTATCCCACAGGCTTGCTCACCACCTACCAAAACGAATTTCATGAATTTCAACAACAACAACCACATTTGAGGAAAAAAGCTGAAAGTGTGAATCTTTTTTACCAGCCTAAGAAAATGGATTCTCCAAGGAAATAATATCCAAGTATTGAAGAAAGCAAAGCTGTCATGGGAGAATATGCACCCACAAAAATCGGCCCCCCCTTATGATTGGACCAACAAACCAGCACTGGAGTTACACCTGAGATAATAGTTCCCTGCAACACACAGACCACCGAATCAAAAGGGCTTTATACTCCAGCAGTCAGATCATCTTCAACAGTGGACAACCATTATCAAGTGCAACAACTTTGGTATAAATGAATATTTGGAGGTTATGATTCAGAAAGAGCCATACTTACTGCATAAATAGCAGGAATAATTTGTGCTAGTCCTGAAAGAACCCATTTTGATGGGTCTTTTACAGTCACAACAACTGTCAAAAAGACCAATATTGTGCCTGAAAATACTGAGCCTGCCATCAAACTAATCGGCGCTGGATATCTAGCTAATGCGGGGACCTGCAATCACCACAAATCTCGATCAGTTTCATGAAGCAAAATATGAAAACAAAGTGCTCTTGTTGCATAAATCTGATGATCAAGGTACAAACTTCAAGTATCCATACAGCGAAAAAATTCTCCAGAAACTAGTAGTGGGTACACATTCAGCATTTATGACTTAACAAAACAATTGGGTTTCATGCTTAGTTTGCAAATCCCCTTGTCCTTGACATCAAAAGAATTGTGCTAATCTAGATCCAGATATCCAGCCCAGAAAAATTAAATTATGTGGTTTTTGTTTACAGAATTCTGCTGCAACATATCCAAAGTACTCAAGATCGATTCACACTTGTACCCTCTACAGCATCACGAGAATACAAATGGGATTGCATTCTGAAACCCATGCCAAACTCAGAAAACATACCTGGAGGTTGATATACACAGCTAATGACAAAACACTACCAATGATACAAAGGGCTCCAATTTGCCATTTGCTAATCCCCCACTGTTGTAGGAGTTCAGCAAAAACTTCTCCTGACAGAGGAGGTGCTCTTTGCGGCAATGTTGCATTTGTAAGACCCATTCTGGGTAACAAATTAGGCCCCTTGTAGAACAAGAGTGCCATTGCCCCCAATACACACAAGAGCACACCCAGTATTTTTGCCTGGCCATGTCGTTCACCAATCCTTACTTCCTCTAACCTGAAATTCCATTCAACAAACACAGGAAATCAACAATGACAACATGAGAGATTGTAGAACTTGTATAGTTCACATTTGTAAGTCTCATAGAGAGATCAGAACCAATGGGTGAAACAGAAAACAAAACAGAACTGAATTCTGAGAAACACAAAACTGGAACTGAATTCCGAGAAACACTAAATGGAATGAAATTCTGAGAAACAAAAATGGAATGGAATTCTGAGAAACACAAAAAATAGAAATGAATTATGAGAAACACAAAATGGAACTGAGAAACAGGAATTGCAAGTAAGAGCAGTAAGTTGGGGGGGGGTGGATTTTGTACCTAAAAATGAAAGCAATCACGAGAATACAAATGGGAGTGCAATTCTGCAAGGCTGATGAAAGCACAACACCAGCGAAACCCAGACCCACCAAATACAACGTGTGTTGTATAAAAATCCTGGCCCAAAGAGAAGTACAGTTTCTTCTTTGCAGGTGTCAAGAATTGAAGGAATGAACAAACAATCAATCCATTGCATAAGTATATGAATTGTGTGTTAGATTTTTTTGTTTTTCCTCCCCCCATCACCAAACCAATGAATCTGGGATTTCCCGTGTCTACAGAAATTAAGTATTGCTGTTGCAGATGATGACCAACCCACTTAAGGGAATTCTAGAAAATCCTGAATGATAGAGATTCTGGATACTACGAAAGGTGCAAAGAAAGAAAACAGGTAGAAAGAAAGGACAATGGAAAACTTGACTAGTATTGATGGGAATGGAAAGACCCCAAAATTGAAGAAGATTTGTTCACAAAAACTGATTGATTGATCGTTTTGGATATAATTTACTCTACGTACCCGAAAAAGCCAAGACAAACCATGAAGCCAAACACAGGAAGTGTCAACTTTGGTCGAGTTTCCCTGCAATTCAAAAAATCACACAAACACCCATTTCAAAAAACCCATTTGTGTCTGTCAGAAAAACCCAAGTGTTGTCGTCGTTGGCACCCCACCCAAGCTCCTCAAACTCCTCAAATTCTTTCCAAAGACCAGCGACGAGCAGCAGCACCCATGACTAAATTTCAGTGTCCCAACAAACCCAAAAAAACCTTACCAACAAGAAAGAAAGATTTGGAGGAGAGGGGGAGGGGAACAAATCAAGGATTGGAAACAGGAAGAAGGAAGGAAGGAAGGAAGGAAGAGCTTAGAGAGGGAAGCAGAAACCCAACCAACCTTTCTGCAAAAAAAGAGTAAGTCCCGAGAACAAAGCAGCCGATGAAATCTCTATACAAACAGTAGACAAAGGGATTCACCCCTGTGCTCACTGCCACTTTGGACAGAATTGCATAGATTGCCAAACTGCACATTGCCATGACCAGAGCTGCATGTAGCTTCCATGAGACAAATCCCCTCCCATCTCCTGCCATCTCCTTCTCCTCTTCCTCTTCCTCTTCCTCCTCCTCCTCCTCCTCCTCAACTCTCACTCCAGAACTCCTGGAAAATTTCCCCAACAGAACACACACACACACTCTCCCAAAAACAACAACAAGAACGACAAAAGCTCCTGTCTTTGTGATTTGGGGAATTTTGGGAATTTTTTAAGTTCTTTTTTTGGGTTTGTATTTTTCTTATAGGGTAAAATTTTTGATTAAATTAAATTTTTACTTCAAATTCCTTAATTCAAATTCTTCAGAAACAAGATATCACATTTTATGTATTAAAATTAATAATATTATTTTTTATTTTATTTTATTTTAGTTTTATTGTTTAAACCTTGATAGAAACATGTTCAAATTCAGTGATCTTGGTGGTGGATTATGTATTTTGTGTAAGTGGTATTTCTTTGAAGAAAGAAACATGTCCCAAATTGAGTGATCTTGATATGTGTTATGTAATGTGGCTTGTGTTGTTGTTGGCCTTCACATTTTCAACTAAATGCAAATTTGTAAGTAATTTCTTATAAAAATAAAATAAAATAAAATAAAATGTAAAGTACAAGATGGTCATTTTGTGAAGTTTAGTAGACCCACATTTTGAGAATTTCTGTCATCCCTTGGCTTTATTTTGCTTGTCTTAAGCAGAGTAAAGCGTTCCTGGGGACAACAATCCCGAGCTTTACCCAAGCTCTAACCAATCAATTTGGGTGTCTTTTATTTGCAAATTTTTTTTTTGTGATGTAAGACAAATAAATGGTGACAAACGGTTGCTTTTATAGTTATGTGGACCAACACAAGGAGGCAAAGTGGCCGAGCTCCACTTTTTCCAATTTCCGAGGCTTGGCATGGGCCCATTACATTTAATGTTTTGTGGACCGTAATACAAGGGTAGCTTCAACACATGTCTATTGAATATAATTAAATCAATTTTGATTGAAAATGAAAATTTTCAACATTTCTGAAAATAATTATATTATTGTCAAAGCTGCCAAGGTATTACGATATTAAAGTTATTTGTAAAGTCAGGCGATTGGGGGGGTGAGAACGGTCAGTTTCAGCATAATGGGCCATCAAATGTGTAACTCGGAATGAAATTTTACAAAAGGAAAGAGTTGGAACCCAAACTAGTTTTTCCACCAATTTTGGTAGTAAACTGAGTTTCATCCCCTCTTTCCTTTCTCCTGAGCGCCTCCACTGCTGTTACATATATTTTCACTATCAACCCAAAAAAAAATTTATTTAAAATTTTTCTTTTGTGTCAATTTTTACGCCATGCAATAATGCCCTTAGCCATGGGGTGGTACATGTTACGTATCACGGGAATGTAAAAGAGTGTAGGGTGTTTCGAAAAATGAAATGTCCATGTGTGCACACAAGTGTGAGTAATTTGTTTTATAAAATGCCCCCGTGGCTCCTTACACTTTGTAAACATTCATCCATATACATTAGGAATTTGGACGGAAGTTTTTACACCTACACCAACAATGGTAAAGAATGGAAGTAGGCATAGAAATTCTTGGGAGCCAATGAGGAGAGTGAGCATGCTCCCGAAAGGACCTACTCCTTTTTCTTTTTGGGAGAAGGGGTGACTTTTTGGATGATGTTTTTGTTCCCAATGTGTTCCCAACATGTTCATCAAGTTCTCAATGTGTTCCCAATAGCACCTCACTTGAGAGAAGAACAAAACTCAAGGTAGTAGAGTAGCATTTAGAAGCCTTTGGTGTAGAATGAGGATCTAAGGTGGGGGGTACTTTACCCAAATAAGGGGTTTGCCGGGGCCCTCAACATGGGCCCCATACTTTCGAAGCCCCCCATCGTTGACCCTTGTAAAGTGTAGGGTAAAGCCCCAGACCACGGCTTTTACCAAAATAAGGGACCCCGGGGGCCAAGAGCTGAGAATGTGTCCTGAATTTTTTTCATGAAACTCGGTCCTTTATGAGCTTTACGTGGCGTAGATCACAGTGCAAAAAATTTGTAACATCCTTCTCAAAAATCAAAAAACCCACCCAAAAATCAAAAAATTCTGCCCAAAAGTGAAATTCTTTCCCTTTTTCTTTTGTAACGCCTTTCAATTTAATTAACCTCAAATTCCTGGCCACGTACAAATTAGCCGAGAGACACAAGGGAAGTCGTATTTTTCAACTTCGGAAGTCAAAAATGTTGCCAAATTTCGCTTGTGAAATGAGGCACGTGACTAGTGCGCACGAAAATTGGGCTTTTCTTAAAGCATATTTGCGTATTTGAAAAAACTTCCTAGTGTAGGTGGAGGTCACCTTTTTTATGTATAAAGCAAACTCGGAAATATCATCATGTATTCCGATGGCACCTCGTATCCGTAAATCACTTGGTTGGTTTCTAGTGTAATTGGAAAGGACCTTAGAAATTTTGAGAAAATCCCCCCTTGCAAAAAGAGGTCGGATCTCACACCTACTCTATAGGAGTGGTAGGGACCTTACCAAAGTAGGGACCTTACCGAAGTAGGGATTCTTTATAGGCCTAATTACCTCACTTTGTTCTCTCCTATGCACTAACATGGTTTCTATTAAAGCAATTTAATAACTTGCTTCTTTCAAGCTCATCTATTTAATCCTTTTTCTTTGCAATTTTGAGATCTCACATAAATAATGATGAATTACTACTAGGAACAATTTGAAAACATAAGAGAAAGAAAAACAAGGGGGCGTGTCACACCGTGGCCTTGCCATTTACATTAAAAAGTATCTTAAGGCAAAAGAAGAATTATGGAAACTCATCCAAATATTTCACCATGCAAAAATATATATAGATCTTCAAAAAATCCTCTAAAAGAAACCAAAATCCTTCAAGATATTATTATAACTCTATTATAACTAATCTCAAGTTTCAACACAACCCAAAATATATCATCTTTCAAAAAATCCTCATAAAAAAATAGAGCTATTATGTATGACCTAGGGGCCTATAAAATCCCTTAAGCTACTATATACTCTATAAATGAATCTAAACACAATATCCTTGCCTTGGTAGGCAAGTCCACTAAAAGGGGTAGGCTAAAGGCTGGGCCACAATGTAGTTATTTTAGTTTTGTGGCTAGGAGCATCATAATTTTGGGAGGAGGTTTGGGATCCATTTTTGAGGGGTTTTTCCTTGGTGGTACTCCGGACGTTCCATAACAGCATCCCCAGCCATCATGCTGAGTACGAATGTGACCCTGAACATTAAAATTGGATGAAGAAAAGTCAAAACATGCTGGTTTGGCTCTGCAAAATAGCAACATGATGATAATAACAACATTATATGTTTGAGTCTCCCTTCTTGGGGTTTGAAGTTTGATGTTTCTTTTGGAAGGAAAGGAATTGAAATGCTTCTTAAGCTTTCTTTCTTTTCACAACCAAAAGAGAGTTGGGAAGTGAGATTTTGTTATCTTCCTTAGAGAATGGGCTTTAGAGGGGATCTAAGGTGTTTCTCCTCATCTTTTGTAATATCAAAGCTCGGTCAAATAGGGTGAGCGTGTGATAGAAGAACCTGGAAATCTTGGTTGCATTCTTGGTATCATTTTCGACAAATTTCAACCAATTAACATGGTTTTGTAAATTTCAGACTTACAGTGTGGGAGTTATCGAAATTTGAATAATTTTGTCACTGAAAATTCAATAAAGGTCAAAATTATTTTTTTTAAAGGAAATTGCATTTCATAAATGTAGAAGGTAGTTTTTGTCATTGGAAATTTAATAAAAATAAAGTTGGAAGTTCATGTGCGGGCCACAAAGTCTTTTCCTAAAGCAAAGCAAAGGATCAATAACTATCAATTTGACCTTACTTGATTATTTAAAAATGTATAATTAGATTCAACAATAATGGGGTTGCCAATTTATTTATTTATTCAAATGCATTTTGACAATATAATAGTCTCAAATTTATAAAAGAAAATTGCATTTTCTTCGTTTCCTTCTTTTTTTCCCCTTTATTATCATGAAGACTTTATAAAACTTTATTTATGAAACACACTACATGTTTGGAAAATGTACAAAGGTATTAAAAACAAGGGATAATTTAAATGATGTCAAGTTAACACAAACTACATGTGAAAAACTCCCCATCTCAACAACCAATTGCATGTAATAGGTTAGTTGTGGTGATGAGGGGTGTGTTTTGAAGGGGTGGAAGTCGGGAAGTAGATGGGCCTATCATCATTACTCAACTTAAGATGAAGGATGTTTGCATCCATGGTAACATAATTGAAATTCTTGGATGAAAAAGAGTAACCAAGACAGAAAAAGGAAGGCCTTTCTAACCCTTTTAGGCTCCAAATTGCATTGGCACAATCATATAAGAACACATATGCATGCTTGTGTAAACACCCAAATACTTCAATGGCTACATGGAGGAATTGATTAGTGAAGTGTTGATCATGGTAACTCCTTTTTTTGGCTCAAGCTACATTGGAGGTAATAAACCTTTAAGTTGTGCAAGATCAAAGAAATAAATTTGCACGCGGTGGGTCAATTATAACAACATTAACTAATGTGCAGATTTTGTGAGCATAATGTCAACTCGTCGACAAGAGAAATTGAATGTCGCTGAAGGAAATGCATGTAGTTGTTCTCATCCCATGTGAAATCTTGCATTCCACGCAATGGCAGCAAAAATGTCATTGCATCATGGGTCCTAATGCATTCATTGCCATTGGCACAATGTAAAAGGTGGATACCTATAAAGTCAATGGGATGTGTGCATACATATCAAGGGAAACATGCAATTGAAAGATGTGATAGTTTGAACCACATCCAAAGCACTATGGAAAAAATTGGGGAAAATAATCGAAAGATTGGGAAAATTAGTCAAACTATAAGCCAAGTGCCTACCCCAAAACTGAAACGTGATAAAATACAGGCACGATGGGCTTCAAATATTTTGTCAAAAAACATGTTAGAGAAGGTATGATGGTGCAAACGCTTTGAAATGGAGTTTTGAAAATGAACCATTTGTTGTCTAATGAGTTGTTCAAAAGGAAGGAAACATGTTTGTGTTGGGGGTGGTAAAAAATGACATGTTGCCTTGAAATGTTGTTGGAAAAGAAAGGTGTTATTGTCAACTCGCACTAAGGTTTAAAGAAGGAAAGGATGTTAGTTGACCATGAATCTAGCAGCTAAGATTAAGGCTACAAAAGTTTAATGTTTTAAATAACTTGTTAGGGCAATGGTGGATGTTAGTATAAACTCGATGCCTCCAAGAGTTATTTGGAAAGAGGTTTGTTTACATGTTCTAAATCCTTCAGGGCTATCAAAGGACCCTATACCAAGAAGGTGTATAAACATTTTTTTTTAAAAGGGCAAAAAAACCAAGGGAATTTATGAAGGTGGGAGAAGGAGGTGTGCAACATAATAGATACAATGGTCATTGCACGTAACAATGAGTTAATATTCTGAAGGCTACCTAAACATCACCCAACCTAAAGAGAAGGTCAACATGTTAAACATTTTGTACTAAAATATATTTAATAAAGGATGATTTAAATGATGAGGTGCCCAATGGAACCCCCAAGACTCTAATTCCTTTTGATGGTGTGTTAAACTAGGATGGGGTATTGAAGTTGGGCAGCAGGCCTAAAGAGGACTAGGCTACAAATTTTTTAGGTCAAATAAAATGACATATCACATGAAATTCAATCTAAAAGTGTTCATATGCAAAAGGATATAATGGAAGGGGGTCGATGATGTGAATGTCAATTATAATGGATGGAAATAAACAAGAGGGGAAATGGCTAGTTGTAGAACTTAATGCCTTAAGGCAAATAATGCCCCTCCCAAAAGATCACCTTGACAAATTCCCATGGTAGATGGGATGACTATAACATCACCATCACAATTATGATGACCATAAAATAAGGGAGGTTCAAATGCATGAACAAAGGGGATAAATTATATGATGTTCCCAGCTAAAGCATGAAATTCTTGAAATATGACCCTTCTTGACACCAAATTGAAAGCATTTATCACATCTAGTTAGAGAACAACCTAGTTAAGGTGAAGGTCTAAGGTGCACTAAATGCCATGGATTACTATTTCACATCCACCCTTGGTTGTTACTCCAAATTGGTGTGGGAAAAAATGTGTTCCAAAGGCATCGTGAAATTGAAGGCATAAAGCTTGTGAATCAATACAATGTTTTTTTTATGATAATGGGATGAATTCCACCTAAAGGTTCTGTCATGGTTAAGAGGTGGGTCGTCGCCCCAAGGATACATGCAATTCAACATGGGATGTGACCTTATGCAATATGAAAACAAAGTTGAAACAAATGTGAGAATCCATTCGCATAATCTTTTAAGTGAAAAAAGTCTTGGAAATGTTTGAAAACCATCCTAGAAAAACCACTTATAGATAGATTCGGCATGCATTGGAATGTTACTTTGAAGGAGTTAAATAAAAGTTCAAAGTCTTGGTCTAATTTATAATCTTCCAAAAAAAGTGGAAAGAAGCCCTCTGATTTAGGATGTAGAGTGATGAAAGTTGAAGTGGTGTCGAAGGACGTGAGTGCAAGAGAAAATGGTGCCAAAACGCACGTTGTTCAAGAGTATTTTCATGCACATCCAAGGACTAAATTATAAATAAGGCATTTATAGTTGGAGGATCATGTTGGGTAGGAGGCATTAAATTTGAACTTGTTGTAAAAATTTGGGTTTGTAAAAATAATTCCTTTTACAAGTTTTCCTAATCACTTACTAAAAAGCATCTAACTCAAATCATCATCATTTCCCTATGCCTAGTGGCCCCTTTTTGAAGGGGCAAAACAAGACACCGTTTAAGTAATAGGAGGAGCAAATGCCAAATTGTCACATCATAAAGGTTTTGTGTCAACTTATCCAGTGAAAAACGAAGTGCCACTTGTACATTACATCATAAGGTGGTACATATGTGATTGTATAATCAAGGATGATGGAAGCCAAGATGGAAGGACCAAAGGACATTTAATGCCAAAACCCAAGCCCAAGCTAATGCAAATAGGTTGGGAGTAAAAGAGGGTATTAGGTTGGAAAGGTCATGTAGGTTTGGATTAGGTGGATTGGATGCCTAGTAAGAATGTTATTGACAAATTAACCCTCCAACAGTAAATTAATGTTCATAGGTGGGGCACGAGGCTCTAGGTGGAGGTTATAGATGTGTTGGGAGGATGGGGTAGGTTAGGGGGTTTAATCATGGGCAGTTATAGGGGTTGACATAGTGGAAAGGGGATAAGGCTTTACATGTGTATTATTTAAGGGGATTTGAAAAGTGTTGGGTTGGGGTTCCATAGTCACATGAAAAGGTTGGGGATCGATAAGAGGAACTAGTGGTGGTGTGTGGTTTGTTAAAATGGTATGGGGGGTTGGTGAGTGGTGCATGGTTTGCATAGGAAAGGGGGTGGAGAATGGGTATGTGGTGGTGTGTGAAAAGGAAAATGGGCGATGTGAACTACAGGGTTCAATGAAACATGATGAACTAGGGGACACGGGATGTTTTGTGCCCATGAGGAAGGAAGTTTATTAAAAGCGTAATTACAAATAGGCCATGTTCTAAAAATTGTTTATTTTAACAAGATAATCTTAAACTTATAAAACCACCCACACAAAACTAAACTTATCAAAAGGAAAAATATAAATAATTGTTTGAAACAGGCAAGTCCTATTTCGAAAGATAGTTGAACCTTCACTTTGCCATAACCTGAGACACCATCATCCTTATTTTATTAGGTTTAACACAACCTATAAACTTTTGAAAACTATTGTGCAAGTATTAAGGGCCCAAAAATGTCTAATCTTTTATTTTGTAGACTACCCAACTAAAGTAACACCCAATTTCAATGATAGAAAAACACCTTAACCTCAATCTTTTGCTTAAAAAAAAAACCCCAAAAAAATATTATTGGTGAATGATTAGTCATTTGTATTCACATGTTCACATTTACAACTCAATTTTTTGTTCCAATTTCTTTTTCTTTTTTTGTTATTTCTCCAAGATTATGACAAAAACCAAGAAAAACCAAGATTATGGCAAAGTTTCTCCTTTTGTGAGAAAAACCTTTTATTGTGGTTAATTTGGAAGTAATAACTGGCTTCTTGGTGATTAAAAAAAAATTGGACTAGAAAAATAAAATAAAATTAAAGACCCACCACAAAACAACCCCCCCCCCCAACCCCCCCCCCCCTCCCCCCCCCCCCCCCCCCAACCCAACACAACACCAAAACCCCACCCAACCCAAACACACCCTCAATAAACCATGACTTTCTACTGTTTGTTT
>Ga0116231_10005353_pt1 | contig 25327 bp, 14 predicted proteins | sample S1TSphgellanicum_2_FD_89695 | JGI IMG/M metagenome (GOLD analysis project Ga0116231, IMG submission 89695) | Host-associated microbial communities from peat moss isolated from Minnesota, USA - S1T2_Fd - Sphagnum magellanicum MG | ecosystem: Host-associated > Plants > Peat moss > Unclassified... | reverse complement strand
CACGCGGGAGCTCGCGAGGGCGGTCGAGAAAACGGACAGTGGGAAGTCCCACTGTCGGTGGCCACTGTCCGTCCGTGAGCGGAGTTAAGGGAGGCTTCAACCTTCCTTTACTATATAGGATGATGTTTGTCTCTTTTTTATGTTTCATCTAGTGTTGGGCGGTAACCCAGTTTGGCCAGAATCAAACCCAAACCGCGTCTGGTTTTTAAAAATTAGAACCAGAAATCAACCCAAATTTGATTTTAGAATTGGAACCAGAACCTGAATTTTTGAAAAAACAATTGAGGGAAAAATGGTTCGGAAGTGGGGGTTAATGGGTAGTTAAATGTTGGTTTACACCAGGTTACCCAAAACAGGAATTAAAACTAGGTTTGATTTTTAGAAACAGAATTGAAACTGGAACATGAATTTTACCTACATATTTTTTCAAGAATGGAACCAAAACCAAACCTGAGGTTCCATCCTTTTGAGGAACCAAAACCAGAATTAGATCCATTCTAAAAGATTTTCAAAAATCAAAATGAAAGTTTCTTCATAAAATGCAAGAACTACCTTAACACTAATTTCCTCATTAAAAAAAATATTACATTTCATTATGCAAGGGAAGCATCTATATTTAGATGGTGCCTTTATGATTTTTAGCACCTTGCATTTGGCATGTCACCTATTGTGTGTTATCATGTTGGCACCTACAATTATCATTGACTCTATTCATATTTACATTATAAATGACAAAAATCACTCTATTAACACATCATTTCCAAATCAAAATATGACTCACTTACAAACAAGCAAGAATTCAAGCTCAAAACACAAAATGAAAAATATAAATATAAAATCATAATGCAAAAAATCTTAAATAAAAACACAAAAAATTTACAAAATAAAAAGCACATTTTATCTTGAACCTCAAATCACCAAAAGAGATTTGAGAACTCACAACTCGAGATTATTTCATAAACATTAAATAGTTTGATAGTTGTCCAAACATGAACTAGTTTCAAACTAAAACAATAATGACTACACTAACCCAACTTAACACTAAAATAATTAAAAATTATCTCAATAAATGTACTAACATTCTTAACAAATGTTATGTGTTATCATTTCGATGCTTACAATTATTAATGTTTGCACACATGCATCACAAATGACAAAAACCACCTTAATGTTCTTCATTGGAATTTGGGTTTTGATTTCACCCATTGGCATCCTAATTAACCCTTCAAAACTTATGAACTATATCAAAGTCGTACCCATTTAAGTAGTTTTCCTATGAAACAATATGATTCCATTAAAAATTTCAAAGGTTGATGATTTGTAACCAAAATGAATGGGCTATCATAAAAATAACATTGGAATGATGAAACTGCTCAAGCAACAATGAGGCACTCCCTTTCATACAAATTACAACCTTCATCTTCTTGTTGGACCAACTAGCATATGTCATCACAAACTTTTCACCGTCATCATCAAGTTGAGTAAGCACAGCTCCCAACCTTTAAATATTCCAATTAGTATGTAACTAAAAGGGTCATCCTCGAATGGGTATTGCAAATGAGAGCTAATGTGAACCTAGCCTTCAAGTCCTAAAAGGTTTGTCCCTATTTGTCACCCTAAATGTACTCATGATCAATCTTCATCAACTATGTCAAAAGTTTGGCAATATTGTTAAATCCTTTAATGAATATCCAGTAATAACTACATAAGCCCAAAAAGATTTATAACAGATTAATATCCATTGGTCAAAAAACTTGTGAAATGGCTTCAACATTGACCTTTTGAACCCCCAATCCACTAAAATAAATCATATGCCCCATGTATTTTTTTTAAATGTGAAAGAATTAACATTCACTACTACTACTACATATATGTCTTTTTAAGTTAGTTTTTTACTAACTTTAGTCATATTTTTAGTCACATCAAATAATGGACAAAATTAGTTATAGTCATAACAAACCAATCATTTTTGACACAAATATGACTAAAATTATATGACTAACATGACTAAATATGTTTGTCTAAAATGATTGAAATGACTAAATCTATTAGTTAATGTCGCATTATTAATTTGATGTTAAATTAAATGTTACATTATTTATATGAATATATAATGACATTATGGAACTTTAATATTTTTGAATTACATGTGAATCCCAAACACTACCACCTTTGATCTACGATTCAATGTTAGAATTTTATTTTTATTTTTTTTGAACTAACATTACTCACAAATCGTGTTCCCCGCCAATGCCAATGTCATAAGCCTTTGAATCCCTAGACTTGAGATTTTATGTTGAATGCCCCAAGTAAGGTTTGAACCCGCAACATTCTCAACCACACTCCAAGGCCTTAACCACTAAGCCACCACCTCATGTGATGACAAAAATGACATCACAAAATATATAAACACATATTTTGAAAAAAAATGAATTTTTTTATATCACTATTTGATCTAATTGATTTGGTAGGTTTATTATTACGTTGAAGTTTGTAATTTTTTAATTCAAAAATATGTGTAAATCATATTTATTCTAAATACTCAATAGTTAACAAATTCAAATGCATTGTTTGAAACTTTGAATTGAGTTATATATTCAAATATTATTTAAACACATCTAATTTAGTAACTTTCATAAAACTTTGTGAGTTTTTTTCCATTTCAAAATGTACAACAACTAAAATGGTTTCACATATTTATTTTTAAATTTCAAATGTAATCTTTGAAACATAATTATTTAAATAAAACATTCATTTTCACAATTACATTGAATTTTATTTTTTTGTAGTTTCAAAACATGAAAAATTAATTAAATCACTTTATTTTAAAATTTATATATAATGTATCAAATCTTTGAATGAATTATAATTTATAACTAGTTAGGTTTAAATAATTTATTAGATCATCACATTCAACTTTGTGATTCCTTTCAATTTCAGAAATGTTTTCAATATTCGTTTAAAAATTGAAGCAATGTTTATTTTTTGCTTGGGCTACAAATTTCGCATATAACTATTTGGGTACATTTGGTTTCCTTACTTTCATCATTGACTTCAATTTTATGATATTTTTAATCCAAAGTTTTAGACATTCCATTAATTTATATATTTTGATTTATGCCACATATTTATCTGTTTAAAAAAATATCTTTAAAATATCATAACAAAAAAAAAATCACTTTTGAAATTATGGTATTAAAATTTTTATGCCTCCAATCTTATATCAATTTTCATAATAAAAGTAAAAGAATTGAATTCAATGTTACAATGTTTTTGTAATAAAAATGGATTTTACTATAATTTTATAAATAAATAAATAAATATTCTTAAATTTCAAATTTAAATGAAATGTACATTAGTTTTATTCTATTTTTTATTAAATTAATAGAAGTTGTTTTATTTTATTATTCCATTTTACTCATGTCATTTGATCATAAATAAATAAATAGATCATTTGGGCTAATTTAATTTGGACATATATATGCATTCAATTGATTCATCACAAATATGAATTGAATCATGGAATTTGAATAATTCAAGATTAGTGCATATATTTAGTTAATTATTATGATTTATATTCTATAATTTTGATAAAAGTAAAAAATTTTAAATTAATGTTCCATTTTTTCAATACCTTTTTTTTCAAATTTTCCCTTATAACATGAATCCCACATTCAATGCCAAAGTTCTTTGTCCAAAATCCCATACCAAAACTAAATGGACAACGTTTTTGTGACCCATGTTCATTATGATTAATCATTCCATCCACACATATGCCTTCAATAAAAATTTCATGTGGCATACGTTGAAATTTATTTAAACTCTAGAATATTTTTGTTTATAATCCTTGATCATTTCTTCACAATTCACAAAAGAATTCCACAATGAGGTTGAATGTCAACAAATGAACTCATGTACTAGTCAAATGGCCAATAACATCACTTTTAGTGGCTCCTTTGCCATTAGTAATCCTTTTTTTGCTTATTAGATTACCATTACGAATTGTTGACACACCACTTATGGTCATAATCCCTTTAGTATGGAAACATAGTTAAGGGACCAATATAGTCACCATTTTTTGATTTCAACATAATGGGTGTGCTTGAGTTCATGGTAATCATCCATATGTGGCCCCTTTAAACGTTGGAACATGAAAAGGATAAACAATCATGAAGGGGGTAAACATCTTTGGATTATGCATATGTTGCATATCACATTAATTATCAAACATCTAAATATAATCATCCAACTTGATTGTCGTAACCCTAGCCTTGGGCTTGCAACCAAGGCAAGGGCTTGCAAGAGTGCAGGACAAAAGGGAGGCCTGGGAAGCACATCTTATATTCCCGGGAGTGCAAGAGAGTGTGAGAGAATGAGCCCTCACACTCCCAAATGACCTCCCACTTGGGGAGTTGGAGTCCCAATGGACTCCCAAATCTTCAAAGAACGATTATAGGGGTCAAAACCCATTGGATTGAAAAATTCTTTGTATCATTAGAAAGTTATTGAAACATAGATGTATAAAATGGGCTTGCATGACCCATTTGGACATCTAAAACAAAGTTATGGCCAAAAGAAAGGTCGGGAGTCAAATTGGCAATTTGACTCCCGACCACTAAAAGTCAAGAATCGACCCAATTTTCTTACGTGCAGGTGGCGTGTGACATATCGTTGAAAAACTCTCAATGAGTATTACAACTTTGTTTCAAACATCATCTCAATCAAAGGTCTACACACAAAATTATGGGGTCCCAAAGTCGCGAGAATTGCAATTTTGGGAATTTCAAGACTCCCATTTGGGAGTCCTGGGACAAAATGCCATTTGGATGTGGGCTTCATGTAGAGGCACAGAGTATACTATAAGGGGGGAAGGTGGTGGCTTCCCCCAACTTTGGGCCATGGTGAGTCTTGTGAATCTGAATTTACTCGTGGTTTGTTTTAGCACCAAAAGTGCTCCAACTATGCATTAACCAACTTGATGTTTGGTTTGTGCAAATTCGTGTGAGTGAGTGAAGTGCTTGTCAATCTTCCTAGGCCCATCCCGAAGTTCCAACACGCCCCTCTACCCCTCCGAAGTGCCATGAACCAAAAAGCGTGCCCCAATTCCTTGCTCTTCCGATGTTTTCACTTTAGACTCACCTTTGAGTCTATCAAGGAGCTTGAGGGTGTGTCATTGATGGTGCCAATTGACCCCAAATACTAATGATACTGTTTAGTTATCCATAAATGTCTTCCATGTCCCATAGTAATGATATGGCAACCAAACTTGGTAATGAACTTGTCTTTAAATTTTAAAATCCCCCAAAGATGAAGATGATCACAATGTGGGTGATTTGAACCTCACCCCTTGCCTAGTAAACCCATTAGTACCCTCAAAATATCCTTTCAAAATATGCCTTATTATGGAATCTTGGGCCATTTTTATGAAAAACCTAAATTTAAATTTGGAAACCAAACATTAACCTTAAATTAAGATGTTGAACATGTGGGCTTCACCTACCTTTATTTTAAAAAGGGACATGCATTTTTAAAAACATTTCACAAGACCAATAAATCTCAAACATATTGTGAACATAACAAATGTTATGTATCGACAATCAACTTGATTTCACCACCACAAATAATCAATGAGATAATTAATGAACAAATTTAGAATATTCACAATAATGGTAAAACTAATTTATAAATTATCCCTTTCCCATTAACTTCCAACCTTGTTTAATGGAAAATGCATGGGCGGGTCTTGATGAATTTACCCCAACATGGTAACTTTTGTCCTAAAAGCTCATCACAAAATGACAAATTATTCATGTAGTACCTAAAACTTGTGTCCCAAGACCTCATCACCAAATTATAAGCCTAAGAAAACCAAGCATTTTCCACAAATAAAACCAAAAACACATTCACAACCTTAAAACAACACAAAGTGGGAACGAACTTTTTATATAACATAATCCCCACTCTTGTAATTTTTTGCTTGAAAATTATGAAAAAAAAATTCAAAATCCTCCATGTTTATTGATGGTGTAAACACCCCACCACTTGTAGGCCACATGAATGAGTGCTTACTAATGAAAACAACTTTTTTTTATCAAAAACCGATTAGAAACCATCCCCACACATGACACCTCCCACACCCCATAAAATCCTTCAAAATGCTTTACTTCCAAAAATGTTGAAAGTCACACATGTAGATTTCCTTTCCATCAATTTGATGGCAAAAAAAACACTCCAATCTCATGTCATATGCCAAGTATATGAAAATTTGAAGAAATGCCCAATTAATTCCAAAATTAATTTGGAATTAAATAATTAAAATGAAAATGAAAAACCTTGTTTAATCTCTCGACCCATATGCAACTATTAGTCAGATGAAGGATAAGTTTGATGAAATATTTGGACGGATGAAAAATGTACATCTAAATTTTGGATGAAAAAAATTCCACGTCAATGAAAAAGTTGAAAAAACATGAAAAATAAAAATGGTCTACCACATGGATTAATGTCGAACACATCCTTTAAGTTCAAGAAATCACAAAAATATAAAAAGGAGGTCCAAGTTGGACCCCCCCTCCCTCCTTATCAAAAAATTTAGAGCTTTGTGAGCCTCCTCTCATGCAAACCTACCTACATTTGAGCAAGCTTGGAAATCTCCAAGGAGGATATCAATAATAATTGTTCTTCCCATTACTACTTGTCCCCTTCCTTCTACAACAACTTAAAGTTATTATTGTTATTGATTCACACCCACAATGAAGATGACGAGGAGGTGAGGCCTCCTCACCCACCCTCCTTGTTGAACACACATTAAGGAACTTTGAGCTCTTGATGATGGTTACAATGGTGGTGGCATTTGTTGTTACTCCTAGCACACCTAAACCAAGAAAGAAAAAAAGGGAAAGAAAAATAAAAGAAAACGAAATAAAGAGAAAAAGGAGGATAGAGAGAGGAGAAAATATGAAGGGGCCTCTATGGCAAGACGTAGGAGCTCTTCTTCATTTTTGCAAAAAACTTTTCATAAAACCATTAAGGTCTATAAGAACTCCTTCAACCTTCCTTTTCATGATCTTGGGTACATATATAAGCCCTATTGGGGTTTTAATCTCCAAGGAATGTTACAATAACATAACAAGCAAAACAAAACATAACCATGGCACACATCATTTACAAGCAAAATGTGAGCCCACAATAACTATTGCAACATGAACTTCCACGCATACACAAGTTTCTTGAATGGCATAAAACTCAAGAATTAACTTTTGGTGATTCAAAATATGACTTGTTTACAAATAAATAGGAATCCAAGCCCAAAACACAAAATGGAAAACATAAACACAAAACCATGTGTAAAAAAAAAACTTGCATAAAAAAACTCGAAAATTTTATAAAGCAAAATACACCATTTGTTTCAAAATTTTAGGTCACCAAAAGCGATTTGAGAACCCACAACTAAAAATTATGTGACAAACATTAAATAACATGAATTTCAGTCACACATGGACCAATTCTAAGCTATAATAGAATTCAATATTATTAAAGGATAAATACACATATTAATATTGGATATGTAGGCAACTTTCAATTATGGTTCAAATTTGGATGTGATTTACATTTTTTGAATTCTTATTCTTTCTTTTCAAATCAGTTTCTGGAAGGAATGGGACATTATTTCCTCTCCTCCCTATTTTTGTTGTGTATCAAATCTTTTTGTAAGTTTGGGTGTTTTCAAAAACATTAAATTGTATGGTAAAACATATAGATGTTACGGTGAAAGAAAATAACATGAATTAAGGAATTGAATACTAAAAATTGTTAATACATGCATGTAGAAGACTTGCTAGGACTATTAGTAATATAATTATTAACAAATTTTAAAACATGTAGTTATAAACATCATTCTAATACATGTTTTGATATGAATTGCATAGAATTAAGTTTAGTTCTTACAAATTACATTAATCCAACTTAGCACTAACATAATTAGGATTTAATTGGGTAGTTAAACTAACACTCCTTATATGCCCCATGCCAAACAACTCAAATCCCAATGTAGTAAAGGGCACCTTATGCCTATTATTGTAACACATGGGTTAGTTTAGGAGCAAGATGCTTAATAATTATTAGTTTGTTGTCATTTATTTTTGATAATAAAGAAATAATATTTTACAATTAGGAATTATACTAAATAATGAAGTTAATGTGCTTCAAAGTTTGTTTTTAGATTTTCAAAATGACAAATATGTAGTTTTCAAAATTATCAACAATTTCAAAAATACTTAATTAATGTTTACCCAACCTAGGTACTATGGTAATAACCATATAGTGCCTTTGGTCATAGAAGAAAAAAAATTAAAGGGCACCTTAGGCCTATTAATAACCATATGGTATCTTTCCTTTTAGAGGAGGAAATTATATTCACCTATGTCAAATGCCCCCCTTCTAAAACTAAAAAAACAACAAGGGCTTTACATTGAATAAGATAGATCCATCAATGGTTTATTGTTTAAAGCAACAATTAGGTTTAGGTCTAATGTAATTTATAAAATGGAAGACCTACTAATTTTGAATTTATTCAGTTTTTCAAAAAGAAAAACCCATTGATTTCAAAGATGGGTCAAATTCCTAGATTACCAATTTTGTGGGTCAATGATTCCAAACCTTATAAAACATGTCAATTCTAGGTTCAAGGTGAGGCCAATTTCATGTTATTATTTGCTAGGTTTTAATGTGGGGTTCAAAGCCATTTAATTCAAATTTTAATATTTCAAGTTGGACAACATCAAATGTGCCCACCACATCCAAGATTAATGTGTGGAATATGCATTTGGGGTAAATCAAAGCTATGGTGGTTCACTTTTTACATCTTTATAAACTTTTTGCAAAGTGTACTCTATTCAAATGCCACAAATGGATTGTAAAATCATCAATTTGACAAAAATATTTATGGATTAAGATTGTCAAATTAAATAGGAATATTTATTAAGGGTTGAAATTCAATAAACGTACATCAATCATATAACAATGGATTATAATTTAGATTTTGTAGTAACATTCAAATGCATTTTTTGTTATGATTTCATCTCAATATTTTTAATAGGGACTTAGTATGTGATACATGACCAAAAAAACAAACATGGATTGAAAAAAATTACAACAAAAACTTTAACTAATAAAAAACTATGGACCTTTGAATTATTAGATTTGGACCTTATTTCCAAAAGTCCCAAGTTAGTCATTTTTTGTTAGATTGATATTTTTTTCCCCCTAACATGTATGTTAAAGAATTTTCTAAATGGGCAACCTTTCATATGGACTTTATTGATTGATTAATCACCACATAAGGCCCACTCAACATTGGTTTTCTACATTTTTTTCCATCTAGTGTTTAAATATGGATATTATATGAACTTTTGAGATTGAGACTCTTGTTGCTTTTGAGCCACCCTAACTTGGATCTACCCTCATTATAGTCAACATAAATTAACAATTCCTTTCAACAATCTTATAAAAATGAGATGTTTTTGTTTTACATTCATGAATGAGGCATGTTATTTGCCTTCTTTCTATGAAATCCTCTTGATGTATGCCACCTCACAATATTTGCCCTTGTAAAAAAAACTCCAAGTACATCCTAGTTGAACAAAATACCTTAAATCAAGTGTATTCTTCTATTGTCTTTAGGTAGGAAAAAGATTTAAACACCTCATGCAACTCTATCTATGACCTATACCTACACATAAGACCTAACACATGCAAAAAAACCTTCAATTGAATAAACCTGTCTTATGCTAGATCTAAGCAACGCTAAGATTTTAAAGTTGAGCCTAAGGTCAAATTTTAAGGGTATTGTTTAGACTAAAGGTGGGTTTTGTGGGGTTTTCCCCCATTTTAAAATGTTGGGCTAACTACCCAAACTTGACCAACACAACAAATAACATAACCCCCCTTACCTTGTTGCGTACAAAAGAACATGTCATATAAGCCTAAACATTTTCTGCTTTCTATAGAATCATTGTCTCAAGGTTTTTAAGCCATGCCCTAAAGACATACCAAGGCATAATTTCATCCTTGTGACATGTCCCCTAACCTAAAAATTCATTTGTAAGTTGTGAACTAGCAAAGGTCAATTGATTGTGCCATATAAAACAACATCAAAACTTGTTGAATTGGCAAATATCTTAACACACTAAGAAATGTAACATATGTGCACATTCTACCTCCTAATGAATCAATGGGAAAGGTCACCTAGTGATGAAAGGATCCTAGTAATATTACACAAAACCTTGATGTGCTAGCATGGAGGGTGGAATTGCATTTGAGGAGATCCCAAAACAACAAAAGGAATTCTAGTTGTGATTGTTACAACCTAAGATCTATAGATCATGTGAATTAACAACTACCAATGTATTGCCCATTGGCATCCCATTACAATTCAACAAAAACATTGGTAACTTATTATATAAACCCTCCTAGTTCCACTTCACACTACTTATGTAAATGGGCAAATACCATAGGTAAGTAGGTCGGTGATGTAAGTGTTGTGTCCTAATTGTTTTCTTCATCATCTTTGGGTGAGAGTAGTAAAAATTGTCATTAGCCCCTAGGTTGGGATAATTGACATTATGGCAAACCAAAATGCTAAAGCTATGGTGGGGTGAAAGCATGGTAAAATAGGTTGAATTTTTATTCTACAAGTGGTCTAGTTTTTTACACAAGTAGAAAAAATTAGTTTCAATATCACATTAAATAACATTATGAAACCATGAGGGCCTTTATTGACATGATGGTAAATTGAATAATTTTTTTGAAAAACATTAGTGCAATAGAACTAAATAACAAATGCACTAGTACATAATGAGTCCAAATCCACTAATGAATTCACTAGGTTTTGTAATGAATTATGTGAATTTTTGTCCTAATGAATTTCTAATGAATTTGTCAATTGCTTAATGATCGGCGATGAGTTGATACAAACAAGTAAAATTCACTAACATATGAACAACTGGCTAATTTTGAATATTTTAATTATTTAATCGAAATTATTTTACTCTTTCATTTTTTTTAAAATTTAAAGTTTTAAGAAGTCGAACCTATCTACCTAGGTAGGTAGAAGACTAGCACCTACTTACTTGTGTAGGTAGAAAAATAGGTAGGAAAGGGAAAATGTAGATGGAATGAATAACCAAAAAAAAAAAAAAAAATACTTTGCAATTTCCATTTAACGCCTAACAATTTTTCATTCATTCCAAATTTGCATATGCATTTCTATGTGATAAATCAAGGGAAGACATGTTCTTTATACATGTTGTGAGATGAAATTAAAAAACAAAACACATGGGTTAAATTTTTTATTTGCAACTTAGTTTTAAATTGAGATGCAGGTAAACTTTTTCCAAAAGCCAACTTTAATTAGTATTATCTTTTTCATATTATGTTCAAATGAAAAGACTTAAACTTCATTTTGGAAGATTTTCCAAAATCTACACACAAAAATTATAAATTTTATTTTTAAAATAGTTGAATTAAAAAACATTGCATGTAAATCCTGCATTTCAATAAATTTCAACAATGATGTTTTGAAGACATTTTCTTTCTTTAACCATCATTATCTTTTTCATACTTTGTCCAAATAAAAGCAAAATTTTAAAATATGTTTTTCCTTTATACTACATAGTACATTTTAATTATGAAACTTAATGCAAATAGTTCATTAGTTATGATGTATCAACATATAATAACATCATTCTCAAAACCATTCAATGTTACATAGTGTATTTAAGAAATACACTACAATTAAATAAGGTACATTAAATACATACACGTTAATTTTTGTATTATAGTGTTACTTTGATTATATAATTATAAAATATAAATTATTTCTCAGAAATGAAATAAAATTTTATTTAAATATTATATAATATGGATTTTAAATTGATAATGTATGTACATAAACTAACAGTAAATTATATCATAATGGATACAATAGATACATTGAAATAATTTTATATAAAAATATTTTAAATAAAATTTAAATATTAAAAAAGGTAGATTATATTATTATAAAGATTATGTTAATTAGTGATACAAACTAGGATAATAAAATATTTTTTATTATCATTAATTAGATAGTATAATCTGAAAGTAAAATATACTATTTTAATTTAATATTAATTAATTTTGTACTTAAATATATTTAATTTAATTTAAATAAAAATATCTCAAATATTTTTAGATTTAAATAATACTAAGATTATATAATTATAAATAATATTATAGTTGATAAATATGTAAATATATTAAAATAAAATAATAATAATATTCCAATTGATTAGTATTAATGGTTAATAAAATTGAAAAAAATGAAAAAAATTCCAGTTTTATCTTTTTATTTCGAATTTTATTGTAGTTCATTTCATTTCAAAGTATTGGAAGAATTAAATTATATGATAAAATATTTAATTTCTAAAAATTATTACTGAATATAGATTAAGTTTTATATTGTATTAGATTATGGTAGTCAAATATTTTTATATGTATAATAATAAATGTAATCACCCAAATAAATAAATAAATATTTACATTACATTCCATTATATTATTTATAATATACTATTATATATTTATATTTATATTTAAATATATATCAACACATATGATGAAAATTGGGTTTTCATCTTTTTATTTCTTAAAATGTCTTTACATTATAACTAATTAATGCAATAAAAGGTTATGATAAATAATCTTACACATTGTAAATTAATTATATTAGATAATGACTATTATAAAATTTTATATCACATTGAAATTATCATCTTAATACGACAAAAAATAACTTTAGTAAATTATTTTGACTACAAGTGAATGTTTAGTTAAAGTTTCATTGAAGGTGAAATGAAATTAAGGCATGGTAAATTTGGTTCACTTTTACTACCCCATAGTGATTTGGTTTAGTGGATTTGGACTCATTGTGTTTTAGTGATGTGTTTGAAGCTAGCTAGTCAAAATTGTGTTCAAAAGTTATTTTATATTATAAGTTTGATATAAATTATGATTATATTATGTAAAAGTTGAAAGCATATTAATACATTTTAGGACATCATTAACTTGAAGACAAAAATATTCCAAATATTCATCTACTTGCAATTTATTTTATGAAAAAAAATTACTTTGAAAACATTTTTTTCTATTTTCATTGTTGGAAGATCTACATAAATGCATATTAAACATCTGATTATTCAATGCCATCGTAATATCATACAAATGCAAATAATAAATATTGATCATGACAATAGTTAATATTTCTAAGTTCAATATATTAAAATTCATTTTTTGTTTTGTTCCTTTTATGTTACAAGGATCTTGAGTTGTTTATTTTACCATGATAACACTTGGTGGATGATGTTAAAATCACAAAAATTGTCGAGGAACCTTGTGTTATTACTAAAGAAAAGGACATAATTTAAGTGTTGATGGTAATAATGTAAAATCCACCTCCTATACATAATTTTATAAAACATGTGGAAAAACTCTTGTTTACATAACGAAAGTAAAACAAGCAAAATGAAGTGTCCACCTAGAAAAAGAGAAAATCGTTTTGTTAGAGTTTACAGTTAATCAAAGTGGACCACTAGAATTGGGAATCTATGTCAATTGATATACCTAAATGCAAAACATTAGAACAAACAAGGTATGGTATATTCTCATGAAAAAATTATGATTGGATATTGCCATGCTTTTGGTTCACAACTATCATGAATGTTGTGAATGCATGCTCGATGGGACATATGAAGCAAGGTCTTTCCCATGCTCAAGTAATGGTTCATCAAAAGGCATATGTCGAAAAGAAAGCATTAACAATGTACATGTGACACACTCATCATAATGTAATTGTCAAATGCACCTTTGTAACATTGTGATTTGGATAGTGCTATTATATGTAATCTCCAAAATTATTGTTCAAACCCAATCCCACATACAAACCACCTTACATAGAAAGATAGAAATGTCTTTATTTCCCTTCTCCATGATTTTGTGAAACATGAATCAATTCCATTCATGTTTTCATTTTTACATTATATATGCATTGCCATGTAAATAGTCAAGACATTGACTCTACATTTTTTGCTTATCTACAATAACTTAAAATTGTGATTAAGACACTATTCTTATTTAGAATTTCCAAACCAATTATAAACTTAACTTCACATATAAGAAACCTTACACATTTAATAGCCAAGATATTATATATATCCTCTCTCCAACGCTTTTGTCCATATATGACAAAATACTCTTCTTTTTCCATTTATGAGCTATATTTAATGCAAGGAAAATATGAATCACATGGATTATGTTTTCTTGCTTATTTGCAATTTCCTCAAAATTATGATAAAAACATTCCTCCTATTTGCAAATTACCAAAATTTATTTGGAATTCAATTCCACATACAATAAACCTTACATACAAATAATGCAACATAATTTATTTCTTCTTTCCAAAATTCTGAAATGAATGAGTACTTACAAATAGTCATTTCCAAACTACAAGGAAGGCAATATTGTAAAAAGAACCTTTTTATTTTTCTTAATTAGTTACATTCACCTCAATATTGTGATTAAGATAGGGACCCAATCTTTAATCTCCAACATTATTAGGAAAACAATTCCACACCAAAACACATTAAACACAAAGACAAAAAAATCTAATTGTTTTTTTTTTCCAAAAATTTGGGTACACATGCCTAACTATTGTCATGTTTTTATTTCATCACTAAAAATCATTATAGTGAAAATAGGAATTTAATTGTTCCTATTCTCCTTGATAATCTAATTTGCCTAATATTGTGCTTATGATAAAATTATTGGAATATCAAATTTCACATACAAACCACCATGCAATACATATAAAAACTCCAATCAACAAAACTATTTAAACCCAATTCCACATCCAAACCCACTTACACAAAATGACAAAAAATACACTTCTTAATGCATAATAAGAAACCATTAAAAATTATTAGAGTAAACAAAATAACATTAAATAGAACATTTTGAAATTTTGTTGAGTTTATTAAAACATCACAAGACTTGTTGTATATTTAGGTTTTCAAAATAAAATGTGTTTTACAAATGGAATGTTAAAATTATAATGTGACAATGAAACACAAACATATTAGACACAATAACTTAAACGCCTAATTTCATAAATTCTCTATCTCCTAATTCCAAATAATTCTTTGCATGAGTTTCATAAACATCGCAATCATGTAGAACTCTACATTGGTAAGCACAATATGATCATTTTTGATTACACAATAAATTGATTGTGAAAGAATATCCCTTCTATCCATCCTATTGGTGTTTTTGTGATCATGTTGATATTTCTATACTAACAAAGGCATCCAATCATGTAAGAATCCTCTTGTGCATAAATTGGCAAGACCTTTAATGACAAATGTCATCAATTTCTTTCCCTTTTTGCACTTCTGAAGCTACAACTTCAACTTTATGATATCGTTTGTCATCCAATTTTGTTGCATTAGAGCGGATTTCTTTTTCAAAAATATAATGCACATTAGAATCATGAGCCTCTGAAATTGGATTGATTGTAATGCCATTAGGTGCTAGGTTAGGAATAACATTATTCGAATTCACATTGAATGGCATTGTAATACTAATTTTTATTGGTTCCATGATTAGTTGCACTCTTCAAACCCTAGACCTCAATTCAAAATTATGCAAACAAGAACTTAAGGTCGATACTTCACAAGTCAATGCACCTTTCACCTTTTTCTTTAAAAACCTATGACCTTCGAATGGTTCTCACATTACTAATATAGTCAAGTGTATTGAATGCTCTTCATCAACGCTCAATGCCATCACAAAATCAAGAGCCAAAACCCTAAACATCAATTCAATCAAACAACTTTTTTTGGTTTGAGAAACCTTTTGCCCTACCTTATTTTTAGTGAAAATTTAAACTTGTAGAATGGCCATGACATTTTGCAATGCAAGACCTTCAATGCTTGTAGTTGACAACAAGTTGCAAAAGGTTGGTTGATGGTGGTTTAGACATTTTGCAAATGGCACAATAATAAGTTTAGCTCACTTGTATGACATTGAAGGTTAGCTAGGTTGACAAGCGCCTTGGCAAAAACATCACACATTGCTCATTCAGGGTATTAAAATCTTTCCTAGTTCATTCGGTCATTCTTTCTAGGCACGTAAACAATAGAAAAAACTTTTGAAGTTTGCATTGTGATTTCTTTGTTGTCCCTAACTGTAGGGAAAATGGATTACAAAGTGTTGTAGGATTTGGTTGGCACAAACCTCACCCAATGTGACATAAGTGATTATATGAGTGAAATCTAGAATATTACATGTGTGCATATGATGGATGGGCATATTTCATAAAAAGTGCATGCACATAGATGAGAAATTCTAGCTTTGAACAAAGGAGGTTTTTAGTTTGAAGTTGGAATTGATGTTGGTAAATTTTTTTTATTTATAGTGTTAAACCCAAGGGGTTGACATTCTTGTGATCCAAACCTGAATCAACACCCTTTTGATGAGATCAACACAATAACTAAACCATCAAACCAACATTCTGGTAAAATTCTTGCAACAATCAAAACCATGAAAAATAACTTTTGAACACAAGTTTATGGACCAGAGGGGCCAGAGGTTCTCTTCAAAAGGAAGAACCTGTCAAAACCCTGACCGGAGGTTCTCTCCAAATGGAATAAGCAAACCAAAGCTGGTTTGAAATTTCAAGCTGCCGTGAGCGATGCGCTTCTTCATTACCCAAAATTGCTGGGAAGTCCCCCTTTTTTTACACAGATTTTCTTCAGGGACCGTGTGACCCACCCCATAGTTTCCAATTTCTTGAAACCTAGTAGGAGGCGGTCCTCCATTCAACCATGATTTGAGGGCAAAAACGCGGCGCCTGTCAACGATGTGCATGCCTTGCTTCCACCTGGTAGTTGGAAGAATGTGGTTAAAGCATCTAGAGCGATGGTGCTCAGTATGTGACCCTGCAAAAAAAAAATTCACATCCAAGTTTCGTTATTTACTTTCTTGCAACCCCGCCCATGAAACCGAAACTAGGACAGCAAATAGGTGGGGAACTACTAACAGCAAACCACCTGGACGAATCGTTGTGATGGGCCAATCAGACACACTGAGCAGCAGTCATATCATATTTATTACACTTTTTTCTCCAGGTGGGTCTTTTACCAGCCACTCCACACTGTGCAATTATGCTGAGACAAAGCCATTTTCCTGAGCCAAACCAGCAATTTTGGACTTTTCTTCATCCAATTTTAATGTGCAGGGTCACATACTGAGCACCATTGGAGATGCTCTTGGGGCGGGCCTCTTAATGTTTACCACATGGAACAAAACCGACAACACCAACAAGCAACAAATAGAAAAAATATTGTGGTGTGGCATTCATGAATGAATGAACGAATGCCCGCAGCAGCTACGATTCTTGAAGTTCTGGGACTGGTGAAAGAAGCTCACTTTTTATCCAAAACATAAATAGCTGGAATTTTGAGGATACAAAAAACAACCTTTTGTAGGATTCACAGCCCTTTTATTGACACCAAATGACCAAATTTAGCAGGCAAAGAAAACGCTTCTTACAAGCTCTTGTTGTGGAGGGCAATGGATACAAAGATATTTGTGGATCTGCAATTTTTTGTGAGCTTTGTGGTTTATGCGAGAACAACTGTCATGCATTCAAAAAGTGCGTCAGTTGACACTCCGCGACAAAGTGGTGGTCTGTGGGTTGGGATTTTGCTATCATCAGTCACTCGGGCTATATTGTATTATGCATTATATAGCTTGAGAACATTTTTTAGCTTTCTTTGATCAGGAGCTTCAAATGTGACCAGATCAATGACACCGGCTATGAAGGCATTTCCCTTCCGTCTTCAAAACAACAACCCACCCTCACATGCCTACTGACACATTAGATGGTAGTGTCACCCCGACATAATCAGATGTCAGTATTCCCTCAAGAACAACAACTTTCCTTTCAAATTACACAATCAGATTCCTGCTAGTGTTTTTGTAACTGTAGAGCAAACCTGTCATCTGTCACAGGCAGCAGGCATCACTGGAGTAATGGCCCTCAAGAAGCAAAGCCGAGTGCAGGCTTGATTCTGGTAAAGCCCCGCGACCAAGGGCTTAACTAAGCGGAAAGACCCGCTATGATCCTCTTTTCTTTTCCAAAGGATACCATGGGAAAGCAAGTGTTCCATTCTTCAAAATGTCCCCCAAACACAGCCCTGAGGAAAAACTACACTGGGTAAGGTGCCCTCCAATTACACTAAGAGATTGGAACAAGTTCTTTACTCTTCATGTCTCAAAAGCGGTGTAGCAAATGCAGTAATACAATCAACCAGCTCTCTAGCGTCACACTACACCTTGGTTTGCACTCGGCAGTTGCAATGTTGAAAGGCACGAGCAAAAATGCATTCTTCTTCTTTCATTCTGTAAAAACCTGGCTGCTTTTGTTTAGTGTAGTTGCAGGGTGCCTTAAAATGAGAGGCACGGCATTACATTTTTTGAAACACCCATTGTTGAGGTTTTCCCCATTGATAAATGGTGGGTATCATGGGGGAAAAGGGCAGTGGTTCTTAAGCAATGTAAAGCTCTGGGGGTCATCAAGCTTTACTAGATTGGGGGCCCTGCGCTTGGCTTGGCTTTGGCTTGCTTTGTGGGACCCTGATTCCCATAAATATGTGTCCCCTTAGCTTTACCATGCACAAAAGCTTTGCAATAATAATAGATGTCATCAGGTTGCTTGTTCTGTTTAGCAATCTCTTGTCTTATACTGTTCAAATTTCCATATTTATTAGTGGGCCTACAACCCCAAAAAAATGTTCATGTACGCCAAGTGATTTTATTAGATTTTTAAGTGAAATCATCCCTCCCAGTGAACAAGGACTGGGACCTAGTGGAGATGCAATGAGTTCACTGGTCTGATGAATAGGGACCGCGCACTACACCACATTTTGTAGTAGTGGGGGTTGTGAAAACAATTAACACTCCATGTCAGATTCAATAAAACTATGTAGATTTCCAGCAACATCCACTTTTGAGAAAAACTATGTGTAAGGTAAGGCCCCCAGTGTGAGGGAATTACAAAATAAAAGGCCCTAGGAATGTGAGGTACCAGGAGGAGAGGGGGGGAGGTGTTTGTGTTTAGAGATTTGTTTTGGACTTTGGTGTTCTCATCAAGTTCCCAATGGCACTCCCATTGAACATAAGTTCTTCAAGCTATTCCCAACATCACCACACTTTGTCACATATATCCTTTGCCCAAGATTCTACCCAGTGACTGTAAGTTATTTCCTATTTTGGGAGTGTTCATAATACCCATGTTTCTTGTGGTCATGAGTCAATCAAAGAGTCTCATCACCAACAAAAAAACACTTTGAACCTACCTAGCATTAGTAACTACAACTGTGCAACCACCAGGTTTTAGTTTTTTACATTTAAAATCATCAATATTTTGTCCCAGTAAATAAATGACCTCACATGGCAAGGCACTCCAAGAAATTTGGGAGTGTATTTGGAGGGTACACATATTATATTCATGAATTTCCCAAAAGGAGGGCTATTATGCCTACACCTTAAAAAGTGGGAGGAAAATTATGCCTATACTTGTAGGTGTAAAATCCTTCTCACCTCTTCTTGAGTAGGTGTAAGAACTACCCCTCCTCCTTTTTGTCTTTATGTTACCAATATTTAGGTTTATATAACCTCCTTTGCCTCATGTTTTACCATGGGTTAAACCCTCAGGTTATGGACATTGCCAAAATGTGGGGCTGGACTTTGCTCTTTCCTTGTTCTAGGCCCCCTATTTGGAGAATGCCCCCACCCTAGGCCTTTATCCTCTTTGCTTTTTTGAACTGACTTTTGATTCAGTCCCCAATTTTGATGAAACCAGGTTTACTTATCAGTAAGCCTCAATTTCAGGTTGTTTTATGTGTAGGGGAAGGTTTGCTCCCAATGGCTTCCCGTAATTTGAGGATTGTATGTAGCCTCAAGAGTGTAAGTAGGCCTAACAATTAAGGGAGGCCTATATATGCCATCCCCATTGTAAAGCACTCAAATGGTTCTTTTCTTCAAGTGGTGAAATGTCTGCATGTGATCAATGAAAGGGTCCTTCTACTAAGAAAGGAGTCTCCTGTGAGAGAGGTGCTTTCAAATACAATAAAAAACCTTGGAGTGCTTTATGGACTTCAAAAGACTCATTGATTGTAGTTTATTTTCTGAAACCTAATTCCCCCCCCCACCCAACAAGAGTTGCTCTAGAGGAACCCCAGAGAGAGGAGAGTGGTAGCATCCACATGATCAGCATTTTATTTTTATTTTTTCATTTTTGAAAAAAAGCTAATATGGCTACAAATATATAACTCATAAAGCCTAGGTGGTGACTAAGCCAGTTTGGTTGAGCAATTTATTTGGCAACCATTTCAGAATAAAAGGTATGTTATGGCGAATTAAAATGGTAGATAGTCAGGCGATATAGTATTTGTCTTATGAAGAATTTTATGGCAAAAAAATTTAATCGTATCAAGGCATTTGGCTACTATATTATTATGAGATTGAAATATGTGGTTCCATGGAGCATTTCAACATTTGTGAAGAGACAATAAAAATGCTAAACATTTTTTTTCCATAATTACACATTTGAATCCAACCCACCTTTCGCAATATGTTCTCACTCCCATTTACCTCCACCTCCATTAGCTGCCCACCCATATCCACCAGTTGGTAGTCCTCATTGCTTTATCTCCCCTACTTGTCTTGCTTCTTTGGCTGCCTCAAATAACCCTAAAACTATCATTTCCACTCAAAAAACACTTCCCTGAACCTTTTAAAGAGAGACCGTTTTCTGCAAGCTTGTTACAGCTCCCCCCCCTTGCTTCCCAAGAAATTTTTCCAAACACTAAAAACATCAAGCACTATAATTTCCCGACATAAAAGCAAGTGGCATTTACAACAAGCACAATGAAGAACCAAGCAGCAACATCAAGTGTGGAGATTGCATAAGCTACGAACAAAATCCTCCATACACAAAAGTACAAAAAAATTGTAAGATAGTGGGAAATATATCCTGATAAGTTTATTAAATCAAGGCAAATATGATGGAAAAAAGGGTATCAAAAAATTCCGATGATGAGTAATTGAAATTCCAGTGACAAGTAATCGGAATTGGTATATGGGGGATTTTTTGGAATCCTCCATACGGTCATCCATGGACCATTCCAAAGACAATTCCAGAAATACTACCTAATTTTCAAGCCTAACTACTTCATTTCTTTCTTAATAATTACTTTTTTTTTCAGTACTTTTTCAATAAGTATCTCTCACTTTTCCTAATAACTACCTCCATTTTATAACTATCTCACTTTTTTTTCCCTATTCACTGACATGGATATGAAAAAACAAATTAACATATGTCTTTTCATGTCCGTGAAATGTATATTAATTTAAATTAAATTTGAACATAGACATAAATAATGACAAATTATTAAAATCCATATGGAAACATATAAAAAAACAAAATAGTCAATCATCACTCGTAGTGTGCAGTAATGTGGAGCAAAAGATTGATATATGGGGGACTTTTTTGGAAACTTTTGTATGGTTGTCCATGGAGCATTCCAAAGATTTTTTAGAAATAACTACCTCCCTTTCAAGCTTAACTCCTTCATTTATTTCTTAATGATTACATCCTTTTCCTATTAACTTTCTTAATAACTATTTCTCACCTTTCTTAATAATTTCCTCCATTTTATAACTACCTCACTCTTTTTCCCTATCCATCAACATGGATATGATATAAAAAAATAACATTTTTTTTCATGTTTGTGAAATGTATATTAATTTAAATTAAATTTGACATTGACATAAATAATGATGAATTATTGAAAACCACATGAAAACGTATGAAAAATAAATAGTTGATTGCCATTGGTAATGTGCAACAATGCGAAACTCAAATTGATATGAACAATATGGAAACTACCTTCAAAGTGAAAGGTGGTTCTGTGGTAGATTTGGCATTGCTCTTCATATAGAGCTTGAACATGCTTTGTTGTGCATTGAAACTTGACCTATTTAACGAGCCAAAAATTACTTTCTTGTTCTCACTAGATGCGAGCATGTGCAATGCCTTCATAATATTTAAGTGTTTAGCAAAACTTTCATCACAACCTAGTTGGAACTAGTATTGAAGGTACACAATGCCCATTGCATCCAAAACAACATGTCAAGATAATCTTAATCCAATTTTGCTTTGTACAATTTTGCAATGAGTTGTGATGCTTACACTTAGAAAAAAAACCAACATTTCCTCTTTAATAACTTCGTAAATTACATCTTCATGATCAAAAGTTAACAATTAGCAAATAACAAGGTCTTTTCTTGGTTCAACACAATACACATAAAGATTATCATATCTTGAATTAACATTTAAATTTTTGAATAATATTCACCCTTACCAAAGCATTATCCCTTGACCTTTATGATAAGCATTTGAAACACATCTTTTGTAACTACATTTTCTTTATCAACAAAATCAAGGTTTTCTTGTTGGACTTATGGTTCATCCACATGTTTCACATATATGTTGTCACCATTTATCACAAAAGCAAGTTGTTTCATGTTATCATTAATGTCCACCACCCATTTTATAGGGATTGTTTCATGGCAATAGTTCAAGAAGCTTTGGAGGTCCAATATTCATCATTGGAAAAAGCACCACCCCTATCAATAGAGAGATTAAAGAGCTCCCCTTGAAAGATATTTATTGTGGCAACAAGATCATGAATGAAGATATCTTGTTTTTAAAAAAATTGCACTAAACAATCAATGGTTTAGATCAATGTCAATATGTAGCGTGACATCCCCAACAAACATGGGTTGCCAGCAACTTCAAAATTGCCTAGTACATGTACACCACAACACTTAATTAACATACACATGTATGGTAGTTTCAACCAAAGTTTCAACCATATCAAAATGTGGTAACCACAAATGCACATATTTATGGACACCAAGTGAAAAAATGTAGGAACAACATTCAACTTTAAAATTATGATTACGTTTGATGGTTGGTTGCTACTATTGTCCATTTGAATATTTATTTAGCAATGTATTCAAACAAGATTGTTTTTCAAAGGCTTAAACAAAGATACCCAATATGTTTTCACATTTTTCAACAATTTCACCTCCTTTGTTTCCATCACGTCTACAAGTTTAATGAAGTCCAAGTGCTTTTTAGGACTTGAATAAAGTATCCATGGGCAATTTGCATCAAATCCTAAGAATGGTAGAAAACATTCCTTGAGCAAACAATGTTTTGAATGCTAAATTGCATATGTGAACTATATAATGCACCCCCATAGAAAATGGGGCATAATTTGTATTGATATGTTTCATCACACCACAAATCTTAGAATGTGTCAATTCCACCAGCACCCAAACATGACAACCTTTTTGTTATGACATCAAGGGTTAATCCTCCTCCACTTTGCAACACCTCCATGATAACCACATTAAAATTATTAGCATTAGATCCATCAACAATCCTTTGCAAATTAATGATAATTGGAATCCTCTTCAAATTCTTCATTACATAAACATAGATTGAAATCTAGCTACCATTATCAACACTTATGAGCACTAGAATTATTCACAAACATGGCATTCTTCATTTTATTATACATAAATTTAACCCAGAAATATGAAAAATAGTGGCAAATTGGATCTTTTTTCGTCTCTCTTCAACTTATGATTATCATGGTTCATTTGTTGTACTATACAATGGCAACACCCTAACATAAAAAAATTCAAAAAAATTCTTGTGTTTATAACTTGAACTAATTCACCATGCTCACCTTTCTTCATTCCCAACTTAGGCATGTCCTTTTTCGCCATTTTATTACCTTCATGTGTTGATTAAGGTGTCCCACTTGGGAGGCATTAGTTTTGGCTTCTTATCAATGGTGGAACAAATATGACACTTGACAAAATGTAAAATACCATCATCAATAAAGCACCCCTGTAACCCAAGGCACCTTGGCTACCCATTCATTTCGGAATTTTTTTGTTTTATCATAACACTTCTACCTTTTTTTTTGGAGGGAGATTGACCAAATCCTCATTTGTTTCATTGTTTGAATTATAAGTTAGCATGACATTGCTATCACTCCTTAATTTAGAGGTGCATTCAACATCTAAAGTATTAGAAACCAAGATTATATCAAATTGTGCAACTTGGACAATAAGAATGGAATGAGATGAACCAATTTGTAACAATGGAGAAAGAAGATCGATTGGACTATTGGTCTTTGCATATACATTAACATCAAGTAGACATGGAATAAAAATTAGCCATCAAATATAAAGGTTGATCATTTGCAAGATTGCACTACTATCAAAATACCTCATTGTACTTGATTTTTCAACTGTCCTACCAAGCTTTGGCTTCATATTTAACATAGTAAGTAACAAGACTCCAAATAATCACCAAAACAAGCTACATTGACTATGTGCATATGAAATTTGTGTATAAAGCAAAAGACATCAAAGAAAACACACCTTCTAAGTTCAAAGCTCCACCAAAAAGACATGTTCAAATAAAATTAAAAGCAATTCAATCACCAATCGAAAGTTTACAAATTTGATGCACGTATTTCAACCATACATAATTGTCATTTATTATTTTTTGAAATCATGTGTGTTGTAAGTTATTACAATGCATTAAGGCATAAGAATAACCTAATATAAACTAAATCTCAATATTTCCAAAGTTCATTTCCCTTTTTACTAACATTTGGAGAATCCCCATTTATCGAAGCATCAAGAAGGTGACCAAGAACGTTTTGAAGAAGATTTACAATAATCAATAGTAGTGGAGTAATGGAAAAGTGTGGTGAAATTAATAAAACTTACAACAATAAAAGATGGTGGTGAAAAAAGGATTTTGGCAAAATGGAGTGAAACTTAAGTACTACCTAAGGGGGTGATTAAGAGCCCAATCTAATATATTAATTCACTACGTCAGTCAGTCAATCAGTCAGTCTAACGGGGGTTTTGGGGGTGGGGGAGGGAGAGGCCGGTGAAGTAGCAAGCGACCGGTGTCAGTCTATGACGGGGGTTGGAGCACCACGGTTTCCATGTGCAAACCGTCTCCACAAAGCATTGCAACCGTCCAAAGGGTAGGAATGATGGTCGGATCGCATCCCTCTCCCACCGCACCACAGGCGGATATAAAAACCTTCCCCTCCCCCCGCACTCCTTACAT
>Ga0116231_10005352_pt1 | contig 25329 bp, 12 predicted proteins | sample S1TSphgellanicum_2_FD_89695 | JGI IMG/M metagenome (GOLD analysis project Ga0116231, IMG submission 89695) | Host-associated microbial communities from peat moss isolated from Minnesota, USA - S1T2_Fd - Sphagnum magellanicum MG | ecosystem: Host-associated > Plants > Peat moss > Unclassified... | reverse complement strand
GGGGGGGGGGGTGGGGGGCGGGGGGGGGGGGGGGGGGGGGGGGTGGGGGGGGGGGGGGGGGGGGGGGGGGGGAGGCATTGTTGACTCTCTAACCCCATGTCATGCAATGGGCTCGCTCTTGCCCAAACTCTTGCAAGGTGCACACTAAATACGTTTCCAATACCTACAGCAGCTCCCGTTAAAGCAATGGTAGCTGCTCCTGCTCCAATGTTAACCTAAGTTATTCTATTGCTGGCGCAGTTTAGCTTCCGAACTGTACATGAGCCTACAGCCTCATATGGCTCTTTTCATCATTTGTGTATCTCTGCGAGTTCTGGCTGTGTAAAAAAGACAATGTTTATGTAACAATTGAAAGTTTACTTAAGTGTCCTGCTATGCTCTCTGCTTCTTTTAAAAGTAATACGACCTACTTCTACTAAATCCTCAACATTAATAGCTTTCAGCACTAGTTAAATAGGCTTTCTTGCACCTTTAAGAGCCTAAGCTCTCGTTGACTTAGATGCTTTGGCGGTCTTACACTTCACTTAGTACATCGTATTACCATCGAAAAGTTCCAAAAATATAAATATATATATTTTGACATGTTAGGTTCATAGCCCAGATGCCCTAATGGACTCACATGGCACATTACCCAACACAATGGGCAAAGGCTTGACCATTCCATAGTACATTAAAAGATCCCCATTATGCAAAAAACAAATGACAATGAACAATGGATATCTTTCAAATGAATTCACTATAAGCATATTTTATTATGACAAAATTTAGACCCAAGACATTCAAAAGAAGCATGACAAAGGGGAAATTTTATTTTATTTACATATAACCCATTTGCACAAAGTTAGCTAAATTTTCTTTTCATCTTTACTTGTGAGGGAGGCAGTCCTCTTATTTGCTTTTTAAGCTGTAAGCATGGCCTGGCTGCCTGTGCTCTAGCATGCTTCAAAATTGGGTGCCTTAATTTACTTGCTACAAAATTATTGTGTGTCTTAAATTTACATGCTTGAAAATTTGGTTACCCAAATTTTGCAAATGTCTCTAGTCTCTCTACTGTAGACACTGGCACACATTTAGTTTAGTGAAAAGGAAAAATAATAAAAAAAATAAAATGGAAAAGCTTAGTCATCTGAGGGTAGGCTACTTAAATCACTTCAATGCAACACAAATGATTCAGTGAGAAGTAGGAGGAGATAAAAAGGTGTAAAACAAAAAGTTAGGTCATCTGATCAGACAGACAGCAACAGAAGAAGAAGCTTTGTTTGTTTTGGTACCCAAATGAGGGTTGACTCATTCCACTCAAGTAAAGTATTTAGTATTTTACCCTTTTGCAGTAGTAGTGAGAATAATGACAAATTCCAAGAACCAAATATGCTCTGCCAAAGTCTGTTGGTTCCCATGAAGGAAAAAGAAAACAAAGTGCAAATTAACAAATATTTCAATCAATTTTATAGTTTGGCTTGCTACTACTACTCTAGCTCCCACATAAAAAGAGGTTCCACTTAATTAAAATCACACCTACTTGAGAGTCTTCCTCAGTTCATCATGAAATTGGCCATTTATGGAGCCTCTGAAATGAAACTTCACGCATGGGCTTGGATTTGTTTGTTTGCTTGTTCTTGGTTTGGGAAACTAGGCTAAACCCTAAACCCTACCACTACTACTACTTTCCACAACTAACTAATGTCAGCCTCTTCTGACAATGCTAGACACTGTTGTGTTCATTTTGTTTTTGTAATAATGAAGTTGGGGTTGCAGGGTTTTGAACTAGTAATGGAACCCTTCTCTTTCTGTTGTTATTATTCCAACTCAAAAGAACTGGTAGAATTTTTCTACTCTGCATCAGTCTTTAATTTTTTTTCAGGCAAAAAATTGGCTAAAGGTGACACAATTATTTTTTAAAGGGAATATTTTGTCACAAATTCTCTGGTTTTTTTAAAAGAAACATTTGCCAAATTGACAGAAAATTGGTTTTTGTTTGGGAGGGTGTTGCCAGATTCATGCCATTTATGAGCCCTCTGGAAAAGAAAAGAGTCACCAGTTAAGTCGAAATCTGCCAAGGGATGCTTGTCACTCTGTCTCAGTCAGGGAATTGAGGAAAAAAAAACTCTGCTCTGCATGGTGATCACACATACAAAGTTTTTTTTTTTTTTTTGGTGGTGAAATTTTGCAATTTGGGGCATTATTATTTATGAATTATTTCAATCTGGCAACAATCCATTTGTTTTTTGGGTTTAGGATTATCAAATTTAGAATTTTTTTGTGGCCTGAATTGTTGGCTCTACATCAGGTTTCATTAGGTAGCCAGAAAATAGAAGGGTTTGTAAATTGTTCTAGCTTTATGTTTTGTTTTTAGCAAATTTGGCTAATTCATCTTATGAATGATTGTAACTTGTGTTAAATCAAACAATAGGGTATATATATATATATATACATATATATATATATATTAAAGTAAACAAATCCTGATGTGGTAGGCATTAGTTTTTTTGGGTGAATTTTTGCATGGATTTGTTGGGAGAACATTTTGTACAAGTTCGTTTTTTACAATGTAATTCAACTAGAATTGACATTTACTAATTTTGACACCTGGGTTCCAGGATCCATGAAGCTTACTTCCCACCTGGAAATTTATTATTATTATTATATTTTATTTTTAAAGAAAAAATATTGGAAAATTTTACCAAACTTACAAGTAACTAGCCCATGAAATTGTCACTGGGAAGAATTTCTGCCCTTAGCATTAAAAGTTTTCAGGGTCAACTGCCATTTCAAATGTATGCGACTGACTATGAGCACAGAGAACTTTGAACGGGTGTAAGCAGATACCTAGTCAACAAAGTCCGTAATAATGTGACAGAAATCGCTCATGAGTGCCAATTACATCATGTAATCGTCATTATTCAGATGCCAATTACATCACATTGAATGGCCACTGGTCAGACCAGCCTTTTTTGCAGCCACCCACCCGGAGGCTCATCCCAAATGGCCATTACCCAAGACATAAATTTGCTCTTGTAGAAGAAGTTTTTTGTTTTCTTCTGTGGCTACTAACAAAGCAGCAAACAAGCAGCTCATCACATCACAGAATGGCTCTGGTCTTTACGGCAGCTTCAAACTTCAAACTAGAAACTTTCCTTATTGGATGTGTTTCCTCTTAAGGGCCTTGTGTAGGAAACCCTTTGGGCAGATCTAAATTGAGTAGTCCCCCCTGAAGCTTTAGAACTTCTCATCTAGATGCATGCACTTCCAGGGAACATGCCCATGCACCACATTCTGTAATACCTGGGCTGGTTCGGCTGCAAGGTGCCTAATTATTATTATTATTATTATTTTGTCATTTACTTTTGACAGTTAAAATAATAATAATTTTCAAGTAGGCACTATATTAAATAATGAAGCTAGTGTGATTGTGAGTTTGTTTCAGATTTTCAGCATGATAATAAGTACATAATTTTTCAGAAATTTTAAAAACTAATGAATCAATGTCTAACCAGCCTGGTACTATGGTAATTGTCTGGAGAGTCCAGATGTCATTCACACATTGGGTCAAGTTGGAGCCTAAATTTTATGCCCAAAATCCTCCTACACCAGAAGCCCTAGTCTCTTGGCTCTTTGGACAGAGCCAATAAATGATGATGTCTGGGTGCACACAGAAGAGTAGTAGTACTTGGGGCCCATCAATCCTCTCATGACAAACCTCTCTGATAATCTGTGACAATCTGGCCTGGAATTAACTAAGTTCCAGTTCCTCTCTCATCTCTCATCACTTAAGTACCAAATCACTCCTGATGGATGCCACTTAATTCAGTCTTAACTCAATGCTAAGGGAGCCAGATATGGACTCAAACTAAGTTAATTAACATGAATGGGATTAGGGTTAGGGTTCAGATCTGCCTGGTCTCCATCCACATATTTAGTCTAGTAGTTCTTAACCAACTCTTTTTTTCATCACTTCATTTGCTTTGCTCATGTATAGCATTGCCTGCTTGCTTTCAAAGGGCCAGAGTGAACCACAGCACCAATGGTGTTTTTTTTTTTTGTTGGGTAAATTTTGTGATGTAACCAAATTGGCAATTGTTCATAGGAAGATTAGGCAAATTTGGCCACAAAGTGAGTTATTTTGCTTTTCTATAGCATCCTTCAATATTATTAGGCACCTAATTGATTGAAACATAGGAGTATGAACATTTTTATTATTTTTTATTTAGTCAAATTTGGCCATGAACCAGATATGAATTTTTATTTTTTTAAAAAGTATGCTTATATATTTTTCCATACCTACTGGAACTATATATAGGAAAATCTGGAGATTTTTAATATTTATTTCTATTTTTGAATTTTTTGTAATTGAAATTCTCAACAATCGTTTGATTTTCACATTTTCAATTTTTTATTTTTCTTTTTGGTGAAATTATGCGTGTAAAAAAAAGGGGGGTCAAAAGTGGCCACGCATGCACCATTCAGGATGAATGGTGTGTGGATGGGAAATACTTTTTCATTGTATTGTTCTTGTTCCCAGCTAACCATGGTGCTTGGTTATGTACTAACTACTAACAGTTCACAGGCATCTATCTACCTAGCTAGTAGTCACCAACTGCCTTACCTAGATAGTAACCACTTACATTCCCTACCTACTTACCCATGGTACTTATGACTTACCCAAAGATGGATTGACAATGCAATGGCATGTTGGTTTCTTTCATATTTTTTCATAATTTTTTTCAAGAATAAACTTAGGATTTTCTTCCGAATTGTTACACTAGTGCAAAGAATGAAAGAAAACCCAGAATTTGTTTGGAATTTCCACAGGGCATAAATGATGTTAAATAACCTAAAAAAACCAGCCAATAAACCACCATTGACCAACTTGTTAAGACCATAACTGATGCACTACCAAACCCAGACTTCACCCATGAATGAATAATACAAGGGAAACAACTGCCATACCTGAGACCATTCAACATACCCACACTTATCTTCGATTAGAAATTGAGAATGAATTCTACTTCTCCACCTAGAAATTGAAAATAATTTTCTACCTTTCAATCTTAAAATTAGAAATTAGAAAGTTTCCCACAAATCATGTCATACACAGTTAATTCATGTTGAGAAAAATATATCAAAGGTTAAATGTTGTAATATCTTGGTGGTTTTGGCATAAATTAAATTACTTTTTTAATCTGTCAAATTTTTGAAAAAGTTATTTAAAATGTAAAAATTTGATCTTTGGTTGTGTTGAAGGGAGGATACTAAATAGAGGTTCACTTGATCACTAAAACAATTCAAATTATTTTGAAACAAAAAATATCGCATCACTGAAACAATTCAAATTGTTTGAAACAAATAAATACCTTGATTGCTAAACCAGTTCGAATTGTTTGAAACAAAAGTACCTTACAAGAAATTTATTTTATTGTTAAATTTTTAAAAAAATTAAAAGCCCAAGACACAAGTTGAGAAACTGAAGTTAAATTAATTATTTGACAGACATTCGTGTGCCGAATCTGCCAAAATATTACGATAATATCTTCCCAACCAAAAATCAAACCCCCTTCTCACAAGACTTAATTACCTAAAACAATTCACAACATGACTAAATACCACCACCACCATAGTACGATTCCATCTTATTTATTAGAGTGATTTGATGCTTTTGTGGGGGTACTTGACCACATCCTCTCGTCTTCACTTGCACACAATTCTTTCTTTAACTAATAAATTATTGACAAATAGGTACACAAAAGATTGATCCTATCTGAAATCATAGGAGAAGTAACTTAACATATAAGATACACATTGTGGTGGCCGGCATGACCTCCCGCCCATATGGGCTGAAATAAAAAGGTGCTTTTAAGTGGTATGATTTTTGACTCATCCAAGAAAGCTGGATGTTGCCTTGCCCCCCCCCTCCCCCCTCCCCCCTCCCCCAAACAACGTATTGGAGCCTACCTCTAAGAAAAACAATTAAATTTCTTTATTGCAATGGCATAAAGCAGAAGGTGTAAATAATAACTAAATTTTTACTGTGTTAATCAAAGAAATCTCTACACAATAAGAATTATTTGAATTTAAGGTCCATCATATCATGGTAATCTACAAAACTTCACACAATAACACTCTTTGAGGTGAATGCAAAGCCAAAACCCTAAACACATCCAATTGCACTCTCTTCCCTTTGGATGATGCTTATGAAACATAATATTGCAAGTTACTATGTGAGTCTGTACCAAGAAATAAATAAATAAATAAATAAATAAAAGGAGAATCCCCTAAAATTGTAATAATCATATTTGTGGAATGACTTAAATTGAACCCCATTGGCTAGAAACACTGTCAGCCTAAAACCAAAAAGAAAAACCAAAAGTTGCCAAGATGCTTACTTACATGGTATGGAATTTGGCAACAATTTTGTCTTGGTCTCTATGTCTCGACCGAAGAGAAATTACTTGTCATTTGTTTTGAAATGGGACCAAGTTTTGCACTTGCCACCCATCGAGACAAACGGATTTTGTCCCGAGCATTCTTGTTCACAAACTTTTAATTTTCAAAAGCGGTGGTGTTAGCTAAGGATTTTTTGGGGGAGGGGGGGGTAGGGAACATGAAGAGTACAATTTTCTGGGTCCCAATGTGTCCCAATGTGTTCAATTGGTGGTGGGTCTAGTGGCCTTCCGTGAGCTGATTTCTATTACCATTAAATTTTCATGCCTTCATTTCCAAGCCTCTTGTGGTGGTAATAATAATAATAATAATAGTAATATCCTTGTGTAGTCCAGAAAATGGCTTGTGTTACTTTGATTGATATTTTTTTTCCCTCCCCCACAACATTTTTGAAACCCTTGACCTTAGTGTTATGGAATCCAGAATTTTCCAAAGTTTGGGAAAAGAAATTGCCAACTCTCAAACTCAAACCCTAGACTACCTCTCAACATTTTTGGATGTATTAATATTTTGTTTGATAATGGGGGCAGGGGAATAAGAAAAATTCAACCCCAAAACATGGACCCAAAATGTGTCTCGGAATGCCAAGGTGAAAATAAACAGGAAATAGGGGCAAAAATAATGTTAAGGCATTGGCCACACTAATTTAGCATTATTCACAAGACTATAACATTACAACAACAAAAACAGAAGGTATAATGTTCATAATGGGACAAAGCAAGTCATGTTGTATATAATGACCCAAAACACAAGATTTATTATTTAATGTATATAAATAATAAAAAATATTGTCATTTCGGTTCCTAAGGGAGAAGGAGGTCACCTACATGATTATTAGTCTGGGAAAAAATAATATTAAAAAATTAAATGTGTCAATCTTTTTAACAAGTGTGCAAAGTAGGATCAAAATCATGAGCTCAGATACCAAGTCAGGATATTGTATTATGATCATCATCATCATCCTCTTCTTTTGGGGGAAGAAGATTGAGGAAGAACTTTCTTATTCCTCCCTCAATATTAAACCCAAGTACAATTAGTGATAAGAATCAATGTCTATTTCATGTATTATGTGAATTAAAAAAAAAATTCTAATGAAAATATTAATATTCTCTCTTTTTCTATGGCAGCATAACAAAGAGGCCACTTATATTTTTATGAAAATGATATGAATTTCAGAATAATGTAATTTACCTATTCACTTTCGGGGATAGAATTCATATACAATTGAAAAATACATCAAAAATAAGCCTACCATTAAAAAGCTCTTGGAAAATTCTATTAGAAAAAACATTTTGAGAATTATTTCAAGAATTTCATTTATAAATTTATTGTAAACGTATTAACGATCAAAATTGCCATATTTGTTGCTAAAATAGGGATAAATATCGTCTATTATCTAGTGTTTTTTTTAACCTTTTATATGTGTGTGTTTTTCTCTCAGTTCATGATGTCAAAGCCATGATGAAGTTTTCTCAAAAACAGAAAATTTAGTTGAAATTAGATTGAAAAAGAAAAATCCCTTAAACATTTGGCTCACCTAGTGGGAAAATTAATTAATTAAAAAAATCTGGAGATTTTTAAACTTCAGAAATGAAAATTTTGGTGACTAAAATACCCTGAAAACAGTCTCTTCATCATTTTGAGAAAAAGAAAACCACCATTTGGTGAGCTATGGTATTTTAATTATCTTAATTTTGTGATATAGCCAAACTAGCGATCATGCACAAGAAGATTTAGCCAAATTTGGCTACAAACCAGATATGAAAATAAAAATATTTAAGAATCCTTTTCTATTTTGGCTACTTGCTGGAACCAGTTGTAGAGGTCTGGGCTTCTTTTTTTAAAATAAAAGTTTCGAAATCTGGCGAAGTAGGATCTTCTTTTTTTTGCACAAAATTCCTTTTAAATGTGTCGAAATTATTTTTCCCGGATTATAAAAAGGGAAAATTCGGAGAAAACAAAACACTGCCCCAAGTGAAAAAAAAAAAATTCAAAACAAAACAAAACTTTTACCGCTGAAGCGCCTTCGTCGCGCGACGCTCGTCCCGAAGGACGTCGTCGTCGGCGACGTCGGGAGCACGGAGTCGGAAGAAAGCGCCTGCATGCTATGTCGCGCACGACGCTCCTCGCTGCCGATGGTCGTCGTGTCGTCGTCGTCGGTGGGGAGTCGACCACGATCGAGTTGACCGTTTCAAACGCCATTTAAAAGTCCTGTCGAGTGTCAAGTCGACAGACGTCGCCATTTAATGTTTTGTTGACTGGTTGCTGTCGTCGGTAAAAAATAAAAATAAAAAAATAATTCCCTCCCGGTTTTTAACAGACAGACGAGAGGGAACAGACAGAGCTGGTAATCCCAGTAGCCAAAGTGGCGATCATCCCTAGGAAGATTTAACCAAAGTATGCCTATAAACTAGAAATAAATGAAAAGTCTTTAATCATCATTCTATACTATTGGCTACACATAGGATAGGAAGGAGATCCAAGTATATGGCTATTTAAATATGTTTTTTGTTTATTTCCTTCCGCTATCACTTCTGGCGACTGAAAACCTACAAAATCACTTTTTTATACCTAACTTTTAATTTCATTTCTTTTAATTTCTTTTTTGGCGAAATTTCGCCAGGGAAAAAAAGCCACTGGCTAAGACGATAATATTATTTCTCTTTCTCAGGCAGCCCGGCGCCGGGTCTCGCGGTAATGGGTGGCGGTGCAACAGGGAATTTGGACCTATAGGGGGAGAGAGAGAGAAAGAGGGAGAGCCTAAGCGCTTTCAGCGTTCAGAGTAATAGCAGCAGCTTCAGTCTTTGGCTGCACGCTTGTGTCAAGATGCTGATCAACAGTAAGTACTAGCTAGCTACTGGTTTGCAGCTGTTGTTGTTGTTGCTCATGCACAGCGGATCCAACTGCTGGTGCTGCTGGAGTTTAACGTTTGCAATTCACAAAGGCACTGATCAGAGATCCATATATATGCAAAGAAGAAGAAGAAGAAGAAGATCCAACAGAGATTCATATGAAAAAATCCACTAGTATAAGTTAAGGATTTACATGCAGTATACTGGTAGTAGCAACAGCAGCAGCCTCAGGCGGCAGCTGCTGCAGGGCTCGAAGCTAGCTAGACAGCCTTCGTTTTAGTCAAACCTGACGTGGTCATGGACTCGACGTCATGACGCGGCTGGCTGGCTGGCTAGCTGCTGCAATATTAGACGTCGATCTGCACTGCTGAAGCTAGCTGCATGCAGTGGGGTGATTTATTATTATGATTTACGCAGATGCAGCAGCAGCAGATATGTGCAGGACCCATCAAGCTGCTGCTGCCGCTAGCCGCTAGCTAGTGCAATCAACAAAGATCTAACCGGCCTTAGACCACGACCACCACCACGACTGACTTATCAGAAGTTGGGAAGTTTTGTAATTTGGAGCAGCTATTGCTGCTGGGATGATGCTGCAGGGGATTCATTCATTCATCACGAGCAGCTTGGTGCAGACCCGGCGAGTTTTTGTTGTTGTTGCAGTCAGGAGAACCGTAGTCAGTACTTCTGCTCGTGGCTGCTGGTTAGCCGGTTGCTCTAGAGAAAGTTTTCCACAGAGAGAGACTACACTGCTGCTGCCAAAGACACAGCCCGCGTGCAGCCAGCAGCAGATGAGACAAACGGATTACGTCAGGAACTGAGATACTTGTTCAGACTGCAGCTCCTTTTGTTTGATTTTTTTCCCTTTTTTCACAAGAAAAGGACATGTATATACGTTCCCACGTCTCACGGAGTCTCTTCGTCGTTCTTGCATCGACCACAATAATAATATCGAACTTCCGATGGAAAACAGTACCCTCCACAGCTCGAGTGAGTTCTAACGTAGAGACAAACAGACACTAGATAGCCCAGCTGCAGACACAGACGTCCCTGGCAGCACCTGCAAAAAGGGTAGTTGCAATAGCAACTTCTAATGACCTCCGTAAAGATGACGGAAAAGGACGCAAACCTCATGATGAGTCCCGTCAAAATGGCAATCTGTATCGTCGAGAAGAGTTGCTGCTGCTGCCGCCCGCGACCTCTTCTAGTGTCGCTCACTAGCTCTGCTCTACTAGTGTCGATCACTAGTGCTGGATATTGTTTCGGGAAACCTAGTGCTAGTTCGAGGAGAGACTAGTACCTAGCGCTCAAGATTAGGAGTTCCAGAAGAGTCGAGTGCGTACCTCGCTAGTGCTCCTTCTTATTCTGTCATTTTCTGTTAGTGGGTCCGTGCGCGTCTTTTGTGCTGATCTAGTACTTTCTGTCTTCGTCCATGGGGGACCACGCATCTTGGAAGTCGTCTTCATCCGGGATCGGAGGAGCAGCTCCTGCCGCTGCTGCCTAGGAGATAAAGTTAAAAGTTTGACTGGGATCACGATCGACAGTGGCGGCTGGAAATCAGCAAGCTCCCAGGCTCCAGTAGCAGCAACAAAATGCACGATCTGCAGACCTCCAATGAGGCGCTAGCTACAGCTTCGTGAAGGGTCAATAGCTGCAACGACTAGCTGTTGCTGCGCTTTTTCAGAAAAGTCAAGCAGCTCCTGGCTACAAATGCGCGCACAAGAGTTTATGAACATGTGGACAAAAAGATTGGCCCCTGCAGCAAGCAGGCAACCACGCACGTCAACAAATCCGTAAGAAGTCTCGCGTACATGCAGTAATCTGCAGAAACTGCGCGAATTCCCGCACTGATGTCGTGAATTCCTGCACGCTCATACATGTAGTACAGCAGCTTCAACAGCAGCGGCTTCAGCTTCTTCTGTGACGAAACAGAAATCGTCTTCTCCGCCAGCACGTTACCAGCTCCTGCAGTACTCCACGCATGATCACCTGATGATTCAAGGTCGAGCTGCATCGACTTACCGCTCTAACGCTTTATATATTCGAGAGAGAGAGTTTACACAAGGCATTTCCCATCGACGATTTGTAAAACCAAACTTCAACCGACTCGCGACGGAGAGAATTTTTCTTGTTGCGCCTGCTGGCCGGCCGCGGGCGACTTCAGATTTGAAAGCTCCAGGTTAACTATCTAGGAGGAGGAATGATGCATCAGGACATAGCTGCTTACAGCAGCAGCAGAGACTGCAGCACGTCGTCGAGCGCCGCCTGCATGATCAAGCTGCTGTCTGATCATGAATCTGATGGAACTGGCGCTCCTGCTGATGATGATCACATTGCTGATCGACCCGTGTTCTTTGAACAGCTTCCTGCCGGCGCGGCAGCACCTGCACTCGCCGGAAGTCCACCTCATGATCTTGTGTCGACTCCGGCTAGTCCTCCTCCGACTAGCGCCAATGGTACCATCAACAAGAAGCGCAAGCGACGACTTGCAGGAACTCCTGGTACGTATACCTACTTCTTCTTCTGACTAGAGATAGATCATGACTAGCTAGTGAAAGAGCTCGCTCGACGACAGCCTCAGATCAGTTGAAAGATTGTAGAGCTTTGATCGTACTCATGTGTGCACTGCTGCATTTGATCTTTCCTGGGTAGCGTAAACGCAGATGCGGATGCGGAGGTGATCGCACTCACTCCCAAGAAGTTGTTGGAGTCGGATAGATACGTGTGCGAGATCTGTAGCAAGGGCTTCCAGCGTGACCAAAACCTCCAGATGCACAAACGACGACACAAGGTTAGTCGATCACCACTCCTCCTGGAACGCACTCTCGACCGAGTGCAGATTGTTGTTTTCTTTTCTCTATGGTTCTAGGTCGAGACTCGACACGGATACTTGCAATCCGGCGAGGTTGGTGCTCATGGGCTTTGAGCAAGATCGATATGCAGGACCAGCATGTCGTGCTGCAGGTTGAATCCTTGAATGCATTGCTGCTGGCTCGATCTTAGAAGAAGTGGATCATGGACGTGCTGGCGCGTGATTGCTACAGGTACCGTGGACGCTGCTGAAGAGGGGTAGTACTACAGCAACTGCTGCTAATTCGACTAGCGAAGTGCAGCAGCAGCGCAAGCGCGTATACGTATGTCCGGAGGAGTCTTGTCTGCATCACAACGCCTGCCATGCGCTGGGCGACCTTGTGGGCATCCGAAAACACTACCGCAGAAAGCACAGTACTGAAAAGCAATGGCAATGCACCAAGTGCTCCAAAGAGTACGCTGTGCAATCCGACTACAAAGCTCACCAGAAGACTTGCGGCACCCGCGGCCATTCCTGCGACTGCGGTCGCGTTTTCTCCAGGTAAGCTAGCTGCTGCAAGCCTTGGGTAATGTCTGTAGGTAGCAGGATCAATCCGCCCCCTGTGTCCTATTCCAATGAAATGTGTGAGAGCTCCCAGAAAAAACAGGCATCATCTTGAAGGAGATCATAAGATCCTGCATCACTATGTCTCTGAAAATCAAGCAAGCAAGCTGGCTGGAATGTTCTCTGCAATTCCTGCAGGGTAGAGGGATTTATCGAGCACCACGATAAGTGCATGGCCCTCCTGGGCAAGGAGAAGGCACCTGCTGCTGCCATTGCAAACAGCAGCGACATGAGTCGAACACCAGAATCATGTACTGATCATCACGGCCAGATAAGCGCGGATATTCAGAAGCAGCAGTTGACGTCGGGATGGAATCTGATGAGACCAGCTCTTGAATACGCGGAAGCTCCTAGAGACTTTCAAGGCTCGGTTGAAGAAAAGTATGCAGCGGCGGCATGGTCTGCTGCAGCTCCAAGTCGTCAGTGCCTTGCGGGGATCGAAGAATTCAATCCAGCTAGGTCGACGACCGCGTCCAGCTCGATTGCCGCCACTTCCTGGGCTGAAAGTCGTCGAGGAGCTGGGGGGCTTTTCCAGGAGATGCAGGCGGGCCCATTTCTTGGTGCTGTAAATTCGCACTGGTCGCGGATGTGGTTGGACCCTGCAAGGTTCCACGATTTGCAACCGGGATCCGTGAACTCGTCGACTACAAACCAAAACTATGGTACTCGTGCCGCAGCGGCTCCTTCTGATCATCGACCTGCAGCAGCCGGTCCATGCGCGACGATCACTGATCAGCTGTTTCCGACCGATCACGATGCATCTTTACGTCTCTCGATCGGTCCTTCCCACCCGCTTGTTGAAGTCTTAACACCTGCCAAGCTTTCTCGGGAACAACAGAAGCGTGACTTGATTCTGATAGAAACTAAGCCGAAATTGGACATGTCCGCCTACCTCCAAAGGATACGAAGCAGATCATGTGTCGATCCTGATGTCGAGAATTATCGGCTTCTACCTCCTGCTGCTGGCCGCGAGGTGGTACTGGATGTATCTGCTGCTGCTGCAGGTAGCAATGAATCGGGTGCTGCCACTGCTGCAGGTCGACGTGCAGATCATGATTATGAACTGAATATTTCAGCACGACGAGCTGCCCAAATTAATACTGCTGATGGATATTATTCTTCGCGTATCCAGCTTCTTCAGAAGCAAAGCGATTATAATTCTCCGCATGCAGAGCTGCAGGTTCTGCAAGCTGCAGGAAGCTGCTGCAATTACTCGAGTCGGCCTCCAGCCGCAGCGGCAATCACAGCTTTTCGATCTCTTGCCGGAGCTGCTGGCGAATACGCAGCAGCTGCTCCAGATCAGTACGGATTGACACATGAAACAGCTGTACTAGGGTCGAGTACAAGGGAATGTTGGAATCCAAATCCAACTTTTAACTGCAACACTAGTACGTCTACTAGTCTAATTAGCAGATCCTCTACGACATCAAATATGATACTGGGCTCGCGGGAAGTCAGTCGTGTTCCAGATCAGCACAATTCGACAACGGGAGCTGGTGCTAGCGGTCCAACCAAGACTCCAAGGTCGCTCATGCTGCAGCAGTACTGGATCAGCCCCAAGTAGTCCACTTTCTAATTAGGTGAATTTATAACAAACAGCTGCATGATCGATCCATCTGTGCACAGGCCGCTTTCCCTTGACAAACTATAGCTTGTACCGAGTGCCGCAGGATCGAGAGCAAGTTGTAAGTACCTGCTCTGCATCAGCTCATGATCTGCAACGTCTGCAACAAATATTCTTCCGATGTAATTATCACCAAGCTCATGGCATCACTGCATTGGTTCTAATGCAGCTGGAAGCTTGGTCGAGCTGCAGCTGATGATCAGTCTCGACACATCTCTTCCAAGCATGGCTACAGCGCCCGATCAGTAGTGCTGGATCACACAATTAGAGCTGATCACCGCCTCAGCTTCATCAATCCTTGAGTCAGCTAGCTAGCTAGCTGCTTCTTAATGCACGCTACCAGCTGGTGATCGATGCAGTTGTGGAATTTGCACTGGAGATCATATGCATATATTACATGATTATCAGTATGCATATTGATGCTGCAGATGATCTATATGTATGTGCATATTGATGCAGATCATGATCTAGTATGCATCATGTTGTTGCAGCAACCAACTTCTAGACATTAAACTAGTGCAGTAGTACAGTCGAGCTGCAGGTTGATGAATTACAGTGGTCGAAGCTGAGAGCTCATGGAAGTGGTTCTTTGCACTAACTGGATCAATCATATTGTGCATGCTGGCTGCAGCTTCTGCATGAGCCTCCTAGCTCGTGCTGCTGCAGCAGCAGCAAGCTTCTTCTGAAATATATAATTAATTTGATCATGAGCAGCTGCTAGCTGCAGATCATATTCCCTGCATCATATACATGGTACTAGATGGTATGAATTCATTCGGTATAAGCTCATGCACTGCTTCTCATGATTGATAGATGCTGGGTGCTTCATGAATGCGTGGATCAATATTCAAAGCCCAAGAAAAATCATTTCCATATCGCTGAAGCTGCTGTAATTTCATGACTCCTCCCAGGTTGATTTTGCTTTCTTCTTCTTTTTCTTCTTCTTGTGATCATATAGATTTTAATTATCCAAGATGAATATCAAGCCCAGCTGAGGTGGTGATCAGGTCTGTTGTTAGGGCTGCATGCAAGTTGAATATGAACCATCATGAGCTCCTGCACTAACTCTTGCATCCAGCTGCTGCACCCGGTAACCACGGACAAAAGCTTGCATTGAAGCAGCCTAGCAGCTCATGGTCCAGCTGCAACGCCTGGCAAGATCAAGGCTCTGCATTTATATATATAGCAATAATTATTATTATTATAATATGGTTTTTTTTGGCATAGAGATCTGCATTAACATGATCTAATCTGTGTCTTCATTGCTGCAGGAAATTATAGGAAATACAATTTGTTGATCTTTAATGAAGATGAAAAGCTTGCTAAATTCATTGATGATTGATGCAGCCCAGAGAATCATGGGCCTAGGAATGCAAGCTTTGTTCACATGAGCCTGGAGCTGCAGTCCAGTTCTTTCAGATCAGCAGCTTCTTCAACCTACCGGTTGGCTGATGGGCATATATCCTCCAGTTTACTAGTTAGTTTCCTCACAGAATAATATAATTTCATGCACCTCCTCCTTTCAGGTGCCTCTCTGTCTGCATGATCCAGCTGATCTTGTACACAACTATGATTTCAATTTAACAACTGATCTGATCCCCCTCTTTCCTCAACATTGCAAATCCAGCCTTGCTGCAAAGTGCATATGTTTATTTTTTCATTTCCATTTCTTTATATGCTTATTACATCAGGTTTTGAATTTATATTCTTGTGTTTATGTAGAAAACTGGGTCATACTAGATTTTGAGCCAGGAACCTATATATTTTTTGGTCTACTTTATCATGCTTTCACCTTGAACTTTAAGAAAATATCTTCAAGAACAAGGGATGTAGCATCCCTTTTTTCCCCAAGAAAATCTTTGCGTGTGTGTATATATCCTTGGATGTTTTTATCGCTCCCAATGGACAATAGTTGGATCATGGCACTAAATTATTAGCAGATGGTTGACATAACTTTGGATTGTAGTCAACATTTTGAGGAGATTGAAAATTTAAAGACAAAGGTGCATAGGAAGTGTTCATGATCACTGCAATCACACACAAAGAAGTTTTCAGACATGAGCCTGGAATTAGAGAGCTGAGAAGCCAGCTGCCAGGGAGCTTATAAGAGCTCAGATGCAGTGCACCTGCATTATAATATGGCAGAGTGCAGACTGTGCACAGTTTAGAACTTGTTCTCTCTCTTGATATTTCTTCATCATGGGTGGTAGGTTAAATTAGAATCAAGGTTTATCAAAAATGGAGCTACCTTTCAGCTACATTAATTTAATGTGTTTCAATCATGTTTCGAAACTGTCATCATGAAATTGCCAAATCTAACAACTACATTGTCCTCCAACAGTTTGCAACTTGCATTATCTTTTATTTATTTACAGCTCCAAAGTTCTTGAATTGAGGCTTCTTGACTCAAGTATGTTGAGGGAGCTGAGAATCCACCTATAATTGGTTATAATAATTGCAACAAGTTGCAGGCATTTATATATCAAGAACCCTGGTAGTAGTGATCATTTGTTCTAGATGTTTTTTCTTAGTATAGTTCGTTAATCTGTTTCTGTTAAACTCTATGGTTGGTAGTTTGTCACTTTGTGGGGAAATTAGCTCAGGAACTTTGTGAGCGAATATTGACAAAATCCTTTTTGAACACATGGATATGAGCTGATCTTTGGGGGATCTGTGCCCATTTTAAAACTGTGTGTGGTATCTACTTCAAGAGTGTTTTTCAGCAAAAGCAAATGGGTCTGTATTTGAGGAAGAAAGTAATGAATTGCAGATAGTGACCTAAACCATAATAATTGGAAAACCTTGTACAGAAAAACTCAAGTGATGTGCATGAAAGAAAGGAAATTTGAAGTTGTTATTCGTGTCAAAATGGAAACCACTTTAGTACATATGCTTTTGACATGTGCTATTGGGTGCAAGGAATATACCATGATATTTAAATACATACAAATTGGCAATACAGTGGTACCTAATAACAACTGCAATAATTTAGAAAACATGGCACTGGGTAAACTTTTATCAATGTAGTCATGCTAGATAGTCATGCTAGAGAATATTGCCAGGCTTCAATTTCCATCATTTGCAAAAATTTAGAGAACTTGGTTGAATTTTGCATGAGCCATAGGGCAAACCAAACTTGTATGACAAGATTTTCATCGCAATAAGGCTGAAATCATTGTTCCAGTGTCAAAACTCAATCTCTTGTACTTGAGCAAAGTTTTATACATGCATATTCATAAAGACATGTAACACTCTAATATTGCAACTACCTGGTGCATATATATGATTAATTTTCAGATGTGCATATGGCATCTACCCATCTAGTGCTAGGCTTCAACTAGAACAAACCCATTGTATAAGGGAAACTTGGTGCTCAAGTCCCATATTCATATGAGTTACATTGTATCATGATCCCTTTGGGTTGAATGGTAGGGTGGATTAATTTTGGTGTCATTGAGGTAGTTTTCCTTTTCTTTTCTTTTTGTTGTTTGTTGGTGTGTGTGTGTGTGTGTACTGGGTGTGATTGCAATTGCTATATATATTATTATATATCTTAAGATTTGTTGTTATGGACTCATTTTTAAATTATTGACTTTAATATCTACATGGGCTAATTTGTTGTTATAAAAAATTTATGAAATCCCAAGAGTTAGAGACTTTTGAAGTTGAATCATAAAGAGTGTAACACTTGCAACAATCAAGCTAATGGATTTTGATTTGATTGAATGATGGATCTTGTATTTGTTCATGGACAGTTTTAGGGTGAAAATGGGTGAAAGCATACTATGGTGACCTCCTTTGGGGTGTGTCACATTATACAACATTTTAGGGATGTGCATGTTTGATTTTCACAATATTTTTATATATTATGTTAGAATATAATTTAGGCAAGTATTAGTAAAACAATTATTTCATTTCATTTTATAAAGTGGGAAATTGAAATATATTTATGGAAACAAATGTAGTGTATTTATATATTCAAAAACACAAATATATTTCAATAACAATTTAAATAATTTTTAATTTTTATGAAAGTTAAAGATATTTTGAACCATGTCATTTCACATAGTTTGAATAATGTTTGGATACCATGTGACTAATTTCAAAAAAACTATTTCAAAAAATGAGTTTTTTCAACAAAGATGCAATAAATGTGTGATAAATTGAAATTACAATAAGTAATCACATTCACATGGAAGATGACAAGCATAGCTAAATGGATCATATTTTTAAATCCCATTAAAATTGATTATTTTAATGACTAATGAAATCTTAAAATTAATGCAATCAAAACAAGACAATGACCTTATTATACCAATGTATATTATAAATATACCCATTGATCTTTCAATATTGATAACATGAAATTTATTATTATTATTTAAATGATAATACATAAAATTATTTTTGTAAAAATTATAATTTTGAAACCAAAAACCAAAATTAATACCCAAAATTAAATGTACCATAGTTTTGAAACAATTATATTATATGTATTATAATACTAAACCCAAAAATGGCCCAAAAGGGATCATTGTAATGTGCTTTCACCCAAATATATCAATGAAAATAATGTAAAAAAAAATTACATTGAAAGAAATTCCTATGAACTTTTGAATGTGAAAAACAACACCATATTTTCAAAAGTTCATAACATATGAAAATTAAATTGTTTTGTGTCAAAATTTTGCACACATATTTTAACATTACCCTTTACAATATCCAAATCACAAATTAAATTTTTTTTAACTTTGTACCTATCAATATGCTCAATGTGACACAATGTAAACAAAATGGACTTTTGCCCCAAATTATATGATCCATATAATAAACATTTAAAAATTTTGCATCAAACTTTACATTATGATCAAATGTACTATGCTTTGAACCATTTTTTTTCAACTACAATCACAAATTGTAAATTACTTTAATCATTAAGGACATTTGAAAATCAAAATTCAATAAAATGCATGTAAAAACAAATTGGAATGATTGAACACTATGACCCTTCTTGCATGAAGTTTATTAAAACTCATAACAAGTTTCAAAACATTTGGTGCACATTTGATAAGGAAACATGACTTTTGAAATTTAAAAACACTTTTTCATATCTTTGGTTTGACCATTTTAAGTAGACAAAAGGAAAACATTTGAAAATCCATCTACTTCCCCCCAAAGATTCCCTTAAATCTTGAAGGAAGTCATTGATTTGAACCCAAATTATCTTATACTTATCAACATGATTCTTAACAACTACATCACACTTCTTTCAAAAAAGAAATTTGGGACATCATTGATAATTAAAACATGACATATCATGATTCAAGTACAATAAAAAAAAATTGATGAAATACCTTCCAATTGGGCACATAGACCCTACAGGAACATTGAGACTATTAGGTTTAAGTGTAGAATGGTTTTTTTTTTTTTTTTTGTAAAGTAAGATTGGTTTGTGATTGGAACTTAATTTAGTGTGAACAACATTTCAACTATTTGGTGTGAATGCCCACAAGCCTGTTGTATCCCATTGTACTTCTCACATGGATCCACACAAGGGGCACAAATGTAAAAGCAAATCCGCCCTTTTGCAAGCTAAGGAGATAGGGAAAAAGTTGAAAAGAATGCACCCATTTTGTAGCAAGGATCATTGCCTGAAGGAGAGAACCAACAAATATAGATAACCAGATCCGCTTATGGAAATGATACTGTCTACTTGGAACGGTGTCATGTGTTACTAAATCAGCACCTACACTATCAAAACTATCAAAATCACACACAAATTGTCCTCCAGTTGCAAATGAGTTGATTTTGTAACACCAAAAGATCAGGCTCTAGAGACGGCCCTCGGGGTATAAAACCCCTGAAACAGAAGAAGTAATGCTCTGCAATAAATACCTGGAAATACATGTAAGCAATATCCAGAGATTCATGTAGGTTTTAATGATTCTCATTGAATACCTACAATTCCTATGGCAGTTCTCAGCACTGCAAACAGCAAACTACAAGAAATTCTCTTGAATGTGGCAGATTTTCCTGACTGAAAATCCTCTTGTTGAGGGAGATAGTCTGAGATAACTCACAAGGCTGCTTGGGAGAAGACAGACTGAGAAATAGAGAGAGAGAGAGAGAGAAAAGACTTTCTTCAGCTTGTGAAAATCAGGGCTGAAGAAAATAATATGCTATTGAGGGAATTGGCCCCACTTTATTTACACCTCTCTCTGCCTTGGTAAATTTTAAATACATGGACAAAGATGTCAAATCCATGTGAGCTTTGTCCAGAAAGAGAACTTACATCATCAGCTGTACAGGAGTGGTGACGAATTTGTTAGAATCGGATTAATTGCAACAGAAAAACCTTTGGAGGTGGGTTGCTCAGATTACAGCTGTCCAATGTAGCACCACATCAGAAACTCACAACCTCAAAAATGATGGTATCCAGCCATCATGTATGGCTGCAAGGCCTGGCGAAGCAATGTGGGAGGACACACCTCAAAAGCCTCTACTTCCTCCAAAGTATAATTGAAAAGTGAAGACTTTTCAGCATGTCAATGCTAGCTTCCGTACTGCAGGCTTTTGCTTGCAGGTGTCAGGTTGTGGGATAGTGAGTTCTCTCTTCTCTTTGTAAGAGGTTGACTAGGTGGTGCTGCTCGCTCCTGGCCAACAGGCATCACCACTTTCCTGGGTTGCCCTGCTGCATTGAGTAACCTCTGAACAATCACACCTCCACCTGCAGGCACCTTGGATACAGCACCTGTGGCATTGCGCAAGATGCCTGGATTATGAACTGATGCGATGCGATATGAAGACAGGCGCCTGATACTGTTGTTCAATGGAAGCCTGCTGTTGTAGGGAGAAGAGTGGAAAATGCTCTTGGTGGAGAGGTAGGAGGAAGAAGGTTGACAAGTGGAGTTGATGGATAGGCCCCCGAGTGAAGTTTCAATATTCACTGCTTTTCCAGCCCTTTGTCCCCCCAACTGTGAGAAACGATCCTGTGCAGGGGTAGGCACAAAGAAAAGCCTCGATTCTCCTGCTCTGATGCTCCCAGGTCCTTCATCCTGGCAAGCAATCCCAAAACACATTTCACATAAGCAAACTACAACAGGCTAACATACTACAAAGACTAACTTGCAAATCTGGGGATCCAACCTGACAATGTTGCTGCTGAAGATCAAAGTGATCGTAACATATGGTGCTTAGCCAACTTTGTATCCAAATGTCATATGTGCTGAGAGGTTATGTTGTTCTGTATGCAGGCTGAATGAATTGTCTTGGACTCAAAGGAAAAGCTTTCAGACCCTCTTGCAAAACTGCCCAGTTTTTTCTCTGAAGTACAGGAAACCTCCAAAAATGGCACCAACTAAAGGAACATGCACCACCAAACAACTGGAACAATTAAATACTAATCATCTCATGTAAGAGCAAGGATGTAGCACCTCAGATGTTTCATCCCTCAAAGCTGATATCTTCAACTGTTGTGGAGGTGACCTTGGAGTGGTGTGGTCTTGGAGCCTAGCTACTCCACCCTTCCAATTCTGACCAAAACCACTGGTCCCATGGATTTCCTGCCACTTGTAAACAGGGTAGTGAGACCAGGGCTCCATCATGGATCAGTTCTCTCCCTACTTCAATCTGAGCACATGCTTGACAGAACTAACTATGGAGATGCAATTATTGGAAACTGGCATGCATGGTTGTTGAGTAGCATGTATTGTGATAACAATTGTTTGAATCAACTACAGACTCTTCCCCTGAAAGAGTTCTCCTTTGTGGTGTAAGCCTTGTTAAATCTCCCCAACTGACCACAAATCCAAATTATGTCAAATATGGTTATCTCGTTATCTGGTTCCATTTTGCTCATAACTTTTCAGCCCCTTAGCTTGGATCATCATATTTTAGCTGTCTGCAATGGTGCCCTTGTTCAAAGTAGCAGTATGCAATTTCCAAATATATCCACTACCAGAAGCTACCTTCCCTGAGCAATTCTCTCATAGGAAGACTGGCCAGAGAAGTTTTCTGTCATCACTCACCCTGTCTTGAGCATTGTCTCTTCCAAGAACAGGATTTCCAGTGTACTTTTTGGATGCTAAAAGATTATTGTTTCCCTGTGTCCAAGCAGCTCCTCCAGCATTTGGTGTTGAAGATGGAGATGGTACCCCAGTCACACTTCCAGGCTGATTTGGCAATATGGGCACAACAGTGTCTTGCACTGACTTTGGAAAAACTTGACAGCTGTTCATGTTTCTTACTACCTTCTGATTCCGCATTGCATCACCCTGCACAAAAGAACCCTTCCAAATTCAGCCCTTGATTGAAGAGTACATAACCAGGTGTGATTTTCTATGAGAGTCCACAAAAAATGAGGTAGAGAGAAAGAGCTGCACAGAACACAAAAATACATTATAGATTTCATCATCCATCACAAAACCACCCTGCAGCAGCCAGTGGTAACCACAGTCCATCCCAACATGGCTTTTATAAGCTCCATAAATGTCCCAGGGGAGCTTAGATCGAGCACAAACTTATGTTGGCTTAGTTCAGCCAACTAAGACAGATGCTGGCAAGCAGAATTTCAGGTGTTTATGGCAGACAGAAATGTTACTGTCACCAGCTAAATTCTTGACCATGCTAAGAGTTACTGAATAGAGATCCCAAGGATAGAGAAGCTCAAATGGATTCCAATCTTCTCAAGCTTGAATAAGGCTGAGGATAACAGTGGCATCCTTACTGCTTTCCACATGCGAACTTGAATATCTCGCAAAAAATGCTGTTGGGGCCCAATCACACTGCCAGGCCTCACAATGCGCAGATAACCCAATGCCTATGCCCAAGATGTGATCCCCCAACAAAGTCAAAAACATGTTTCAGTATTGCTGCTTCATGCTTAATGTAGTTGAGTCCCTGCAATTAAATACACCATCAGTACACAGTTTCAACAGTAGTATCCCACTAGCAAGGATGCAGCACATGCACAGGTAGTGACAAAGAGATAACAGATTTAGGAATAAAGTGAGAATCTTAGCATTCAATGATCAAATAAGACAGAAGACAAATGAGGACATAGACAAGTGAGTTGCACCTCATTGCATGTAAACTTGTAGTGCTTCATGATGTAGCAGCCAATCAGCACACCAGTCCGGCCCAAACCTGCCTGCACATACCCAAAAAGTCTTCATCTGCTGCATTCAACCCCACTAATTGCCCTTGTCTGATTTGATTAACAACTCACCCAAACAGCAACAGAAAAAAGGGACTCCTCTGGTGAAATACATGGAGAAGGGCCAAAATGGGAAGCTTGCAGTCATATACAATCATGTCAACAATTGCAAGAATGATTGAACAATTTTGAAGGCATTCATTAATAACAACCTTGATGATGTCTAACAGATCTGACTAACCAATCACAAGTTTCTACAAACAGGATGCTAACCCAAGAAGGCAAAGCTGTGGAGTACTTAAGTATGATGACTTCCATGACCAAGAAACAGCTTACTTTACAGTGCACTGCTAATGCTCCAGAGGTACCCTCTACAATCTCAAGGAATCGCTTGACAATTCGCTCAGGTGGGCAGCTGCACAAGCAAGCAAAAAGACAAGCATCATTAATTAGAATTACACTCTAGTGCCAATTGAGATAAAAGGTCAAGAGAGTCGATTACAGGATTGGAGGTCAAAGACCTATAGAACACTGATGTCACTATCCCTGACTTTCCAAACCCTCCTCCAAGACTTGATCACACTAAATGTTGAAATCTGGGTCTGGAAAAATCACTTTAAATAACACCAGCATACCAGTCCGGACCAATTTGGGAAAAATCCTAGTTGCAAGAGCACAAATTGCAAACATGGATACAGTGTATGGAGAGCCATCAATGACAATTTGTGTGCCAAATCCCAACAAATGGAATCCAATCCTCTCAAGGTCAACTAATTGGAGAGAACAGTTTTAAGGCTACATAGGAGAAGCAACTGGAAGAGACCAAGTTGTTCGACATAATCTAAATGTGGGACTCCAATACTCAAGTCTGATTAAATTCACATTCACAAGACCTACACACTTAACACTTCATGCCCATACAGATAGTTAAAGGAAAGAAAGTTCAGTAAGAGGCATTAAAGGCTAATATAAAGATCTACAGGTTGCTAAGAGCAAAACATAAATATCTCTGCTCAAACATGCATTCTTTTCCCCACTTTTTCTCACAAGATTGCCCACTGCATACCTAGCAGAGTTTCCAGATTTTATAGTGGATTCCATGATTTTAGATAGTTTTCAGGTAATAGTATCAGATCAGGGCATCATTAAACACCTGCTTTCTGGGCCTAGAAAACCCCTAGGCAAGTGAACACAGACCTGCCATCAGGAAAATATAAATCATGGTGGGAAAGACCATGATCGGTGAAGCGCCGTCTCTCATACACTCTTCTATTTAGCCTTATGATGCCGCTAACTCCTACCTGCCACAAAAACCAATAAAAAGAACAACTTTACCTTACTGAGATCTCACCCATTAAAAAGAACACTGGACAATGTGAAATCTACACCAAGATTAAAGAGTAAAAAAATGCAGCAAGAATACTTTGTCCACACCAAGACCTGAGACTACTCAGGAGAATAGCTCAGGTGATTTACAGATCCACAGCCACATCAAAAGGGAAAAGAAAACAAACCCGCTGAAAATACTCCACATAATCTTCTGGTACCAAGGTCCTGTACCCATAGATCTGCAAAAACAATATGTGAGCAGGTTCAGGCTGTAGTATGCACCATGACAGAAATAATACAGGGACATTATTTAGGAAGAATGGCTGACACTGGCAGCACAAATGACAATAAAACTGACATCAGTGCTTTACAGAGCAAGCCAGACAAGTTTTCACAGTTTTTCAATGCTTGAAATGACAGGCATGGACATACAGGTTTAGTTTTGAACAAGAACCTCCAAGCGTCTTGCTGATGGTCCACTAAAAGCCACAAGCTTACCAGGAACCATCCAATTCAAGTC
>Ga0116231_10005350_pt1 | contig 25332 bp, 27 predicted proteins | sample S1TSphgellanicum_2_FD_89695 | JGI IMG/M metagenome (GOLD analysis project Ga0116231, IMG submission 89695) | Host-associated microbial communities from peat moss isolated from Minnesota, USA - S1T2_Fd - Sphagnum magellanicum MG | ecosystem: Host-associated > Plants > Peat moss > Unclassified... | reverse complement strand
TCCCCCAGGGAACCCGATTTAGTGTAGGAATAGGATTTTCAAAAAAATGTTAGATTTGGACAAATCCCCCAGGGAACCCGATTTAGTGTAGGAATAGGATTTTCAAGAAATGTTAGATTTGGACAAATCTCCCAGGGAACCTGATTTAGTGTAGGAATGGGCTTTTCAAGAAATGTTAGATTTGGACAAATCTCCCAGGGAACCTGATTTAGTGTAGGAATAGGATTTTCAAGAAAATGTTAGATTTGGACAAATCCCCCAAGGAACCTGATTTAGTGTAAGAATTGGATTTTTTAAAAATATTTAGAAGCAATTTAAATAATTTATGGGGTTTTTTTTACCATGGTTCAGGTGTAGGTGCTGGTTCACCCAAGGCTTGTCGCTACGAGCTCACCCCAAGGCTTTCTGGGAGCCCCAATTGGTAGGGCTAGCACCGTTATCAAATACAATTTGTTTGCAAGGACATATATCTCACCATTTTGGAGCTTTTTACGAACGGCAATCTTTATGACTAACTAGTACAATGCACCCACCCATCTCATCCACCGGAACATATCTTGCCATTTGGAGCTTTTTATTAACTACAATTTTTGTAACTAGTACCATGGTGCCTTTCTTGTCCACCAGAGCATTTTTTTTTTTGGGCCATTTGCGGCTTTCTACTAACGGCGATTTTTGTAACTAACTACAATGGGCCCTTCTCATCCAACACTATAATCTTGCCAATTGGAGCTTTTTGCTCCATAATGGAAATCTTCTTTGTAAGATTAACATACTATGAGAGTCATATCATGAGAAGTTAATGACAAAACATTTTGAGCTTTTCTTGCACAGTTGGTTAGTTTCGCACACTATAAGAGGCTCAAATGGTTCTCACAAGTGTAACTTTGGTGGACAAAATATAGCAAGGACAACTTGAAGACAAACAAACACTTTGGGATCTTCTTCTTGTAAAATAGGTGTCTCATATTTCTATAAGAGCATCAATAGAGCATCTCTAGTGGTGCTCAGTATGTGATCCTGTGAATATATTTTTCACATCCAAGTTTAGTTATGTACTCTTTTGCAATCCCACCAATAAAACTGAAACCGGGACAGAAAATAGGTGGGGGGACTATTAATAGCAAACCACCTGGACGAATCATTACGATGGGCCATTCAGAAACACTCAGCAGCAGTTAGATCATATCTATTACACTCTTTTCTGCAGGTTTAGGCCTATACTCTACTACCTGCCATGGCAACACACGCTATTGCCAAAACCATTTTCCTGAGCCAAACCAGCATACTTTGGATTTTCTAAAAACATTTATATATTTTGTTCATGTTTTATAAACATGCAATCACATTGATAGGTCAATGGTACAATACTTTTGACATCGAACGACATAACAAACCAAACAAAAGCTCCTTAATCAATTACAAAGGTTAGTTTCTACTGATATTCTAATGTTGTAGAAATTTGGTGATAATTTGCAAAACCATCCCAAAATGAATAGTTTTTACAACCTATGACAATATTGAAAACTTCATTAGTAAACAATAATGGATATGAATCTTTCTTCATTGTAACATTCAACTTTCCAAAATTCACACAAATCCAAAACTTGCCATTATTATTTTTGGGAACAATTACAATTGAGGAAAACCATGTTGCAACCTCCATCAGTTATGTGAATTATGTATCTAATAATTGATCGATATTATTTTTGGCAATTGCATCACATTATGATTTATTTGGTACCTCATTTGATGAGTTTGTGATATCAATGTATCAAATTTGATTAATGTTGAACCAATTTTGGTGGAATGTTTTTTAAATTTATGTATCGATGTGAAAAAATCCTTGAACTTGTGAAGTAAAGTAACCAACTACATTGTGTGTTAGTTCAAAGTTAACATTCACCTTCGCATATAGCGTAGTCTCCAATGTTCCCAAATTGACTTTGTCAATTTGTGTTTCAATAAGAGGCTAACTAGCAAGCTATAATTGTTGGATTCACACCCTCATTCCATTTTGTGTATAGACATTTCACCAATCTCAATTTGTAAAAAGTGATTGGGAAATCTCTATTCAATTGGATTAATTCTAATACATATACAACATCTAATTAGTAATAAATTACTAGAAGTTCATATGGGTTAATAATAAATCTACGAATTGCACTAATTTTGAGTTAACAAGATTGATAGATATGATTGGTAAAAATGGTTCTAATTGGGAATAAATGAGGTTGATTTGAATATTTTTCCCAATCAATAATTTCATCTTGGAAATCATAGCACAAAAATGCTTTAGGTCCTTTTGTTTAATTACCAAGATTTTTTGTGACAACAATGATTCAAACAATACCGTTCCCTTGGATGGTTACCAAATTATTACCCCAATCATAAAAATCTCAAACATCTTAAAGTTGAGGTTTTGCAAACAACATGGAATATTTTGAATCCATACATTGTTTCGCATCATAGTGAAGGGCATTACATTGTATGATATTCCATGAACAAGGATTTCAAATCTTTGATAAAATTAATTGGTTTAGTTATAGTACAATATGCCATCTTACTTTGAAGTTTAGGTAATCATTTTTTAATTCTCAAATTGCCCATGATAATATTAATTTTAAATCCTTTGTCAAATAAAACATCATTACCAACAATATTTATACCAACTTGGACCTAGGATATTGTTGTTGTGTGGTGATATATGACTATAGATGTAATAATATGCTTTGTGACAACTTTTTTAACAGTTATTGGATTCATAAGTTTGAGGTTCTATGATAGGAGTTGTTTAAAATCACATGCAATTTTAAATAATTAACTTAGTTTTAAAATATAATTAGTGACTTGTTGCTCAATATCTTGCAAAATATCCTCCATTGATTTGAGTATTTTAGTGGTTATTACTGGCTGAATCAATATGTAAAGTACAACACAATTGTTGGAGTTCATGGTTCTATTGTCTCTAAAAGTCCCATTTATATTCCAATCTTATATGGGTGTTTTCAACTTAGTTCTATTTGTAGTGTAATTTGTTGCATTTACTAAATGATATTAGTAAAAGTTTCATAGCCGTTCATCTTCATTCCAATTGGCAACACCTCACCTTTAGCCTTCAATTTTTTTTAATTTTTTAGAAGCTTGTTGTTCTTATATTGTTTTACTTTTTGTGGTCATTGTAGCCACCATGTTAAGTTGTTAACATTTACATTGTTTGGTTTTGTTGGTTTAAGTTCCACATGTATTGATGTCTTTTTAAAAACATAACCTAATTTTTTAATTTTTGAAAACAATTTATTAATCGATGATTGGGTTTATTGCACATTAAACAAGGAAATTCTAATGGCAGTTGAAGAGGTTTAATAGATCTTGAATAATGATTTTTACTATTGTTGTTATTGGTATTCACTGATTGGAAATGTGGGTACAATTCATTGGCCTACTTCACAATGGGGCTTTAAATGTGAAATTGATTCACTAAAAGGTCTATTTCACTAAATGTATTCACCAAGGGGGCTATTTCATTAGATGCATTCATGGAGGGGCCTTAAAAAGGAACATAATTCATTTAATGTTGAAATAAATTAAGCATGCCTCCATTTCATCGTGTATATGGATGTATTTGAGAATTTCAATGTTTTGGAAATGTTTGCAATTGTTTTGCATGAATATTTTTATTACCATACACACATGGACACATCAATCCAACATTTTGAATGAGATCATAATTTAACAAGTTGGTGGTTTATGTGGGTTGAACTCAATTACTTCATAACATACAAGATTATATTCCTTTATTTCACATGCTAAGACATAAAATATACAAAGAGTAACCACCCCAAAGTGATTATTGATGTTCCTTTCTCATGACTTTGACAATATTGAACAATATGCATGGTTTGATTGCAATCGGTGCAATGCAAGCTTGCCTTATTTGAAGCAACAATTTGCATTGATTTGGATCTATTCTTATTGATAGGTTAAATGAAAAATGCATTATAACCTTCAGGTCGTCCATTCTTTTTATAGATTATTGCAACTTCCTTGTGTCAGATCAATATATTATTTTTCACACCAATTATGGTCAACCAAATGTATGGATGAGGACTTGCTTTGAGCACAATGGTCATATAGCTATCGGTAGCCTTGATTTGTAAAGTAATAATTTGCCAATTCAAGAATTTGCTTGTAGTACATTTCCATTCATTCAACATCCACCTTTTTTATGTCTTAACATTATGTAAATTGTTCATCATTTTTGTTGGTTGGATATAAGCAAAACAAAAATTTATTTTCTATTAAATTCATAAACAAACTTAAGGTGAAGCTTTCCAAGTTCAAAGAAAAAAATGACAATATTTATTATGTTAATTTTTTTTATCACAAAGTCCTACATACAAGTCTATTCATTTTTTAAAAAATATTAGCCAATATGGCCAATAGAAATATTAAACGATAGACCTAGCCACTATTAGTTAACTACTATCCACACGATCTAATCAACTTTCAATATATTGATCATAGTATGACCTTTAATACAACCTTACTCTTGAACAATCAAATTGCTTTAACTTGTTTCAAGAAGCAATGTTAGACTTCTTTGATTTAGAAATAACATTTTCAATGAAAATTAAATTATTTTATTATTATTATTATTAAACATGTGTATTTATTCTTTTACATATAAGATTAAGTCAAAAAGATAAATACACATGTTTAAAAAAATTAAAATGATTTAATTTAATTTTCCTGAGGAAAAACCCCAACCTTCTTAATATGAGTGTTACATACTACATATACATATTAAATTCCATTCATTTGGGAAGTAAACACTTGGATAAGTATGATAGGTCAACATGTGGTTGAACTTGGGTTTAAACGTGTTTTTAAATTAGACATTATGAATGACACAAGTTTAAAGGAAAAAAAAAGATTTTGGACAAATTGTGTAAGCTTCCATGCATTATAGGGTTCTACATGAATCATTATCCATAGTCAATAAACACATTTTAACATAATGAGTTGGGATGCTTGTGATTTCATGGGTGTGGGATGCTAAGCACACATTTTAAATTTGCATGATGAGAAAATTTGAATGAAATCACCTTAGGTATACATGAATTGAAATGTTTGATATGATTCTTCATCAAGAATTTGAAAAGGGAAAAAAGGGGGGGGGGGGAGTTAATATTTACTCTAAAAGTGAACAAAGTTGAAAGGGAATTTTTTTTTATTGATTTCAAAGGAGAAAGTAATTTTAAAAAATGTTTACCCATTCCAAAAGAGAAGGTGGTCAGAAGTCGCAAAATAAAATGTTGAGCCTCAAATCATGTGTGGAGTTAATATTAAAACATTGTTTGATGCCACTTACCACCATAATGAAATTGATGTATAAAATGATTTTATTAAGATGAATTAACTTCATAAACATATCATTCATAAAAATAATGTAAACTTGTCAACTTTGTTAAAATGTTCTTATAGATATTTATTTTTCAATGTTTGTTTGAATAAATATGTTCCTAGTTTTGATCAAGATGTGTGCATTTACAAAGAAATTGAAATTGAGATTGATCAATTTTTATTAATTAATTATATAGAATAAATATGATTATATTATACGATAATAATTATTTTAATTAAAATATTAAACTGAAATATAAATTATAATTAAATTTCATACTATTTAAATTTAAAAAATTCAACATGACATTCATTAGGTTTCATGTTAATATATGTACAAATTTGGTTGTTAATTTTTGTTCAATTCCATCATGTTTTAATGATGGAAAATATGGGTCATTTATTAGTGCCCCACACCTATGGTAATTATTCACAAAAATGATAAAAAAATTCAAACATGTTATTGTTATTTTTTGATATATAACATTGCATAGATATGTGCATGCCATTTGATGATGATCTGCACAATCATGTCGCAATCTTCTACCCTTTGTAGCAATATTATTTTCATTAATTCAATCTACAATTAGCCATGGCTATATATTAACTTGGATTTTGTGCTACTACACATTACTAGTGAAGATGCGATGACAAAAAAAACCTTACTAAATGGAAGAATCAGTAGGTGGAAAGTTGGTTATAAAATTTCCATTTGCATTTTTCATATTTTTTCATATATGAACATTTATAAGTTTGCATAATAATTCAATTATTTCATTTGGTAAGTTTTTTGTCATTGGTGTTTTGAATGGTATATTGTGCACTATAAACTAGGAGTGGATATTTGTAATTTTACTAAGATCCAATGATTGTTGTTTTGAATATGTGTTGAATGCATTTTCTTACAAATCCACATGTGTTTACTATGATTGCATATGTATGTTGTTCATATCCTATGATTGTAATTTTCCAACATATAGTATTTGCATAATAGTTCTTAGATGTTGGTCACTTAGCCATTTGTTTGAGTCAAGAAGGATATATTCATCTTTTTAAAAAAATTGAAGGTCATGCTCATAATCAATGGTATCATAATCATTAAGGTTATTTTTTGAGTCATTTGATATTTCAATGTTTTTGTTGTTTTTGATTTCATTTCATTTTGGAGGCATTTGATTTTGGTATGTGGTGATGATATTGGAAGCTTTTTGATATGGGTATTATTAGCATTACATTCTTTGGTAGACCTTGTAAGGTTATGTTTTGTAAAGTGTTATGATTTTGAATGAATTTGTTTAAATATTAAAAAAACATTTATAGAAGGGTGCATCAAATGATTTTGTTGAATCCATTGGGATTTAGTGATTATAACATTTTGAATGTACCCAATGGTTCCATTGGCGATCCCTAATTTAGGATATAGGTTTTTAATGATTATCATTCCTTTATATATTTTCAAAAAGGTGCAATTCTTTTGGTTTTATTAATGGAAATAATTTGTCTTATGAAGTATTGGATGTCATTATGTATTCAATTTTTTGGGTAAGCACAATGTAACATTTTTGGTCACTACATATTTAATTGTTTTAGCCATTATAATGTAACATTTTTGTTTTGACTCTATTGAATTAATGCGTATCATTTGGTTATTGATTGTGTTTTATAATTCATTTTTAGGTATTATGAAAGTTGTTGTCATCCATGGATCATTGAATAGATTGACATTTAAAGTAGTGAGAAAACATGTTGTTAATAAATCAAAATCTAAATATGAAATCTTTCCATTTTGAAGGTTTTGCAATATAGTTGCACATCTGATATATTTGTTTTGTCACATTTGTTTTGTCAATATGATGTTATTCGGGTGAATATAATTCTCCCATATATTTTTCCCTATTACTTTTTTTTGGTTCAAATTTGTGAATTCAAAAGTTGGTTTGATGTTTGTTGAATATAATGGTGTGTCAATGATAGGTGTAAATTGTAAAACAAATTCCTATAAACATTACGTTGTCCTATAAATGGTAATATACTTGATTTTTATTTTTGTAATTTCAAATGAATTGTGACAAGCATGGTGCAACCTACCATTGTTATTTCATTGATGATCATAAATTGAATATTGGACCAATTGTCAATTATTTTTTTGAATTTATTTATAATTGTTATTTTATCAATTGATAATCATAGTAAAAAATGGATAATTGTCCCACCTATTAATATAGCTACGTTTGTGGTATATATTGTAATGTGGAGTTGCTTGTCATTGTTCATTTTGAAAAAATATTCTTGGATATCTTTGATGACTTTTGTTTTGATTCTACTTGCATCACCCCCTACATATTATAATAATTGATTAGTGGAATTCATTTCTATGAAATTTTTAAGAAAAAATTGTAAATTATTTCATTTATATTTTTTGATTACAATATTTTAAAAGATATGGGGGAATGGACATTGTCGTAATAATAGGTCATGTGTTTCATGTTGTTACATAAAGAGTTTGTTTTTGTGTGGATTTCGAGTAATTCATGTATTTTATATTGTTGTGAATTATCATCAATGTGTATGGTTTTTTTTTTTGAACAATATGGATGGTGAAATTTCAGCATTGATACATTAAATTATTTTTTAATGTAAATCATTGAACATATGATTCCATTGTTTGGGTAATCTATGATGACATACATATCATAAATTTGAATTTATCATTGTTTTTTAAAATTTTTCATAGTTTCAAGGCTTTTGGTTATTTCTATGTCATAACTAATCATGTTTGTGTTGCATAAAAATATATTATATTTATATTTGTTCACATTCATTTTCTTCTTCTATGTCATTTTGTTGGATTATTATATTATGAATGTTTTCTTCCAACATGTTTTCAAGTTCATCATCATAAAATGGGTAATTTATTTTATTGTCTTTATGTTCATGAATTTTATTTTCGACTAAAACTCTTAATAATTGATTGGTGTTTTTTGAGTCTCAATTCTTTGCATTCATGTAAAATATTGACATTTAAAAAATAAATTATAATGCACATTGACCAAGCATAATTTTCTAAGTCAATCTTTTGTGATGGTATCACATAGTTTTGGATTATTGGTATTTTTGATATTTTGTATTCATATAGATTATGAGTGTTATATTGAAAATGATCTTGGTGAAATCAATGACAATGCGTGTTATTAATCCTTTTAACTTTACTAAAAAATTCATATGGAGAAAAAGATTCAAATATATCAACTCTTTGTTGGGAATCTATACGAAAATTGTGTATGATATATTGTAAATTTGATGAAGTTTTTTTCAATTATAAATGTTTCAAAATAATTATTGATTCATTTTCTTCTTCATTTATGGATATTGCATGTTTTTTCTTCTTCTTGAACCCAAGCTAATAAACTATACCAAGGTATATATGTAAAATCATAATCAGTTTAAATGATTTGATAAATTCAATAAATAACTTAGGGCTTTAGTGGTTGACATTTCCTATTGGTTTCTTGTTGTATTCAAACATCATATGATCAAATGTCAACTTCTATCAATTGAATCATACAAGTATATATTTTTAATAATTGTAATTATTTTTTCTACCACAATTTGTAAAAGAAAATACACGTTTGATGGAAATGAATGTTTTTGTCATGTAATTTGTGTTATAATAAATCAATGATTATTTGAGAATTAGGTTATATAGATTACACATTCAACAAGATATCAACAACTAAGAAAAAGGGTAAACTCAACCCTAAAATACACAAAAAGAACTAAAAAAAACCATTAGAACAATACTGTTTTTATTGACGACATTTATGTAGGTTGTGATGGAGGGGACACTCATATTGGCTCTGCCATGCCATCAAATGAAGGGCTTTGAAAAATGGAAAATGAAGAAAGTTGTCAAGAAGACAATAAAAATTGGGGAGTTCAAAATTTGAATATCAAGTTCTATTTGGACGATTTGGAGGATTCTTACAAAATAAATGTTAATAACTTTTAAGAGTGGTAGCATTTTTTTTAGCATGTTTGCTCTCATTTTAGTAGTGAAATTGTTCTTTTCATGATCTTGGAGTATGCTTATCTTCAGATCTCTTTGAATTTGCTCTGTGATCTAACATTTGAATATCAAGTTCTATTTGGACGATTTGGAGGATTCTTACAAATAAATGTTAATAACTTTTAAGAGTGGTAGCAATTTTTGTAGCATGTTTGCTCTCATTTTAGTAGTGAAATTGTTCTTTTCTTGATCTTGGAGTATGCTTATCTTCAGATCTCTTTGAATTTGCTCTGTGATCTAACATTTCAATCTGCAAAATAGGAACAATGAGTCATATACACTGCCATTTTCAAAAATATTGTTTGCACAATCACATGTTTTCAAGTAATACTGGCATGTCGATTTTGATCTAATAGATTAATAATATCTATTACCTTTACTTTCAAATAATGCCTATATTGTTTACCAACCATCTTTAAAAGCTTCTTTGATCATCCAACAACTGATGTGGAGATAAATTGTCATCTCAAGTTTGATTTTCCTGCAGAAGTACCTCTCGCATCACAAGTCATCACACCAATGACTAAATCCTAACTTCGAGTAGAAAATGACTACCTCACCTCATTCTGAAGTAACCTTGACAATTCCATATTGAATTCAGCAACAAAAACCAAATGAAAACGTGAATGAGCAACAATCTCAAAATTTGATTTTGCTAGCATTTGATTTTATCACCCCACAAGTCAACAAGATGTTCTCATCTTGGCCCTGGCTATTCTTGAAAAGCTTATTACTAGTACTGCACAAGGTTGGTTTGTTTTTCAATTTTGTCATGTAGCTAAGGTGACGATCATCCTTAAGATGGTTTAACCAGATTTGGCAATTTAAAAAACTAAAACTATTTTTTTTTTGGTAGCTTTCTTCTATATTTATAACGACCTACCAGACTTAATGTAGCATTTGGCAAATTTAAAAGTTTTTTTTTGAGATTTTTGTTGAAATTTGGTGACTTAAAAATCCAAATTGTTACTACTTTGTAAAAACATTGCCATTTGGCGAATTTCCCCTAAAATAAAAATTCTGTTCACCCTGGAAGCTCAGTGAAGTGGGCTACTTGTGAACATCACTTGCGTTACACACATCCATCCAAATTCAATATATATCATGTATTCACAAATGCTGGCCATGGGCCTTGTGTTGTAAAACCTGATAGAGCAGATAAGCAATAAAGAACAAGACAAAAGACAATGCGGGAGGAGGCAAACCATAACAAGAGCTAACTTCCAGAAATGTGATACCCTGATCTATGAAATGGTTCATGTACTAACTGTTTGTTACTACACTATTGCAAGCACAATACTCCATATGTCCTCCCATGCAACGATGACTCAAGAGCTTAGAGATTTGAAGTCCATTTGAGAGCTTTGAGCAACACTGTCATCTACAAAAAGACTAGACAAATAGAACTATGACCAAAATGCCATTGACAGCTCTATAGCAAGAGAAGAGACTATTGTGATCCACATGAAATGATGAAAAAACCTTCCAAAGATTCACACTTTTGATTCTAGCAGTTACAAAAGTAATGCAATTCTGGATCCTTAAACCCTAATCATCGACTGCTTGAAATTGTGCCCATGGCAGGGAAATTCTTAAGGTTACAAGGAAATTCCCTGTAAGAATATTGTAAGGTGCAATCAATGACCTTGATTGCATGATAGCATGTGCCCTACAAATGCAAAGGAAACAAGGGGTGTGTCACACTGTGGCCTTGCCATGAACATTAAAAAGTATCTTAAGGCAAAAGAAGAATTATGAAAATTCAAATATTTCATCATGCAAAAATATAATCTTCAAAAAAACTCTCTAAAAGAAACCAAAATCCTTCAAAAACATATTACAACTCTAATCTCAAGCTTCAACATACTCTACAATGAATCTAAACACAATATCCTTGCCTACCAAGGCAAAGGCTAATAATTCCAAATGTTTATGCACTATTCATCAAGTGCACAGTAATCTAGAATTGGATCATGTACTCACCAATTTCTATACTTTCAGAAAAGCCAAAATTTACCATAAATCAGTGAATCTAAAAATAATTCTAACAAAAATTGGCAGATGAAAATAGGTATGGCATTCAAATATGGCTCCACAACACTAGTTTTCTTTTGGGCAAAATCAATATTTCCTAATACTTGTATTTGATAGTATATTGGCATGCATTCTTTGTGTCTCTTCCCAATAATGGTGCACATTCGAAAAGTTCTGTTACCAGCTGCATACCTAAATTCCAAATAGTTATTGAACAATTGGTGAGGTCAATAGAACTATAGAATCTATGGCCGACCAAAGCGGACCAAAAAAATGTTCCCAAATAGCAGGTGAATGATGGGTGGGACCGATAAAAGAACTACCTATAGAATCTATGTACTATCAAACTATGGACAAGAAAATGTTCCAAAGAGTAGTTGAACAACAGCAGGTTGCAACCAATATAACTAAGGAACTATCAATTAACTCCAGAATTGTGAATTGCCCGTATGAACTGACTACCAAGCACTTGTGTTACCACCAAAACAAATTGCACACACCATAATAAAGCAACCCAACTACGGTATGGTACTTTCTCCTGCCTCCTTCAAGTAGGCTAATGGTCAGTAAATCAATTTAGTGTAGAATAACAGTATGGGCTTCTTGTTTGGAAGATGAACCGCGTGTCAGCTCTCCTTTAGAGAGTCATCTCATGATAGAGGAGGATTAATTTTGTAGCCCTTTTTATGACTCATGAGAGCAGAAAAAGGTGGGAACTACTCAAGGATATTGCAGTACGTGCTAGCCTCCAACCTTCCTAGTAAATTCATCCAGTGAGCCAAAAAACAGTGACTACAATGAGCCAAATTTTCACATGCTAAATCTTACACTTCCCTTCAATTCAACACTACATTACAAAGTATACAACTACAAGGGAAGGTGCTAGTAGCCAACCAAAAGGGAGAAGAACAGATGCCTAACTCATGTTTGCCATGAACCATTGCTTCGGCTCACAACAACACAAGTGACGATAATGCTTCAACAAGGTGACTGCCTCTTCAGAGTGGCCCATTCGAAGTTCTGTATACACTACTGCTAACATTGCCACAGCATTGGTTGGTGTAATGGTAAAAGCCTGTATTGCCCATTGATGCGCTTGATGGAAATCACCTTGCACCCTATGTACTGCAGCAAGATCCAGAAGTAGCAAAGCCCATGCTCAAGAGCCAGTTAACCAAGCCACACTCACAGCTTCACCCAAAGCCCCCACAGGATAAGTAGTACTGTCTTCCCATCCCCACTCACCTCACTATTGTCACCACTTCTCCACTTGACGCTCTCTTCTGCAGCACCAGAAGGCTCTGTTGTGGTCATGCTGCTCTCCAAAAGGCAGGTGGACAGATGATCAGCCTTCTTGTGGCATCTGTAGCTGGCAGAGAGCTTCGGCGGCATATATGTGGGCTAGAAGGGCATATGGACAGGCACAAGCTGGCTGCCGCAACAGCTCCTCTGCTGAATGGAGAGCCTGTAATGGATCCTCAATGCTCAATTGACAGTAGGCAAGTGCTGATAAAGCCCCGACTTTCAATCCTGCTGCCTCAATACCTCTTTGGTTCTCATATGCTGCCACAGCTGCCATAATCCCTTTACGATCTTTCCATTCCCCAGCTGGCCTGCCAGCAGCATTACTAGACCCACCCTTCTTATCTGTCAGCTTGATACTATCATTATCCTTTACCTCTTCAGCTGCAGCTGCAGTCACAGCCTCTGCAGGTATTGCCTCCCACTGGTCAATCAAGCAAATTGCAGTTCTCAAACACTGAATAGCAAAGTTCAATGATAACTCATACAGCTTGCCTGCCACAAACCACTTCCTGTCTTCTTGAGGAATGAGCAATTCCATATCCTCCACTGCATCAACATCAACCTGCAATCCCAGTTTTGCACTTGCAACTGTTGGACCCAAGCTTCTGGTAGGGAGAAAAACTCTCCTCCATTTTCCTTCTCCAATGACCATCACCCTGACATCTTCTCTCTTTGGCAAGGATTTTGCTAAAAGTCCTTTTTCCAGTGCCAGCATGCAGCACTCTGCCAGACATAGCCAGAGGAGTGGCCAGGTGTAGTAAAGAGCTGCAGCTTCCTGGAAGCAACAAGCAGCTAGCTTGGGATTTCCACAAGAAAGCTGCAGAATACTTGCATTGTAGACTATGGCTAGTGACCGGTCTTGAGAAAATTTGGGCACTGATTGGGGTTGGCTGATATGTGAACAAGTGAAAGAATGCAAAGCTTTTGTGAAGTAAAGAGTAGCAGTCTGCTCTTTCCTGAGACAAGATAGATCCAACCAAGGTTTGATAGAAGCATCGCATTCAAGCTTCCTGGTTCCCCGCGTGCACTGCTGCTGCTACAGGCTATAAGCTGCTTAATAGCTTTGTGGCAATTTCCTTGTGAATACTCCAACTGTGCCTTGAGGAGAAGTGCAGGCAAATGGTCCTGGGAAAGGTTCTGTGCAGACTTAATCTCTTGCTTGCTGGCCTTCAGGTTCCCTGTCAGTAAGAAGAAGCGAGCTCTATAGAGGTGCAGCACCAGCTTCAGGTCCACTGCAGGAAGAGTCCTTTTCCTTGGCTCATCATGGCCTGACTTGGTTCAATGTCTAGCTCACCCAGGCTGAGGGCTTCCTCCTCAAGGCCTTCCTCTGAAAATGTCCTTTCAAGTATTGGTTCTGTACTGTTCAGCAAAGACTCTGTCTCAGCAGGGGTGGCCAGTTGTTCTTTTACGGGTGCTAGATTTCCACTGTCTGCTGGAGAAAGCAAATACCCAAATATCTTCTCCATATACTGCAGTACCTCCTGAAACATATCCCCATTATTGCACATCTGGGAATTTTATGTTCTTTGGTTTCTGGTTGAGTTTATTGATAAAACTTCAAGGTGCATAGCACTTGTTAATTACCACCTTGACTTCCATATTGATATTGGTGATAAATGGCATCACAACCTTAAGATTTCCAGAAAGTCCAAAAGACTTCCTGCCAGAAAACCAGAAACTCCTTCTGTAGCCAGTAAACTCTTTTAGCCCAGAATGTCCCAAATCACCCTCACATCAAGTCTGATGGACTATTGTCTGTACATTTGTCACAGCTGGCAATAAATTTGTGAAGCCTATTTAAATCTATATTTCCTCTGCAGGTGATATAAAGCCAGAACAGAAGAGATGAATTTGAAGATAAATTGCAGGTTCTCATAAACTCAAGTAAAGGAACCTGCAACTTACTGCAGCTTTTCCAGGTTGATGAGAGGCCAGGGTGATATCTAGCATTAGTAGGCATACCTGCAGTGCAGCTATCAGTGCTCCAAAACAGGGTGCACAAACCATCAAACAGAACAGACACAAAGACATCACAATCAAGACCCAACCTAATGTGCATCAGAAAAGAAGACAGAAGTTTTCATTTCCAAGAGATACAGAAAGCAAGGGATATGAACCCCAGTCAAAATATTACACAGCATAGGAAAAGTGGACAAGTAGCTACCAGAGCAAGCACACAAACTCCAGAGGAGGTTTGAACATGCCTCATCAATTGGCTCTATGTTGCTGTACAGGGGTTCCAAGCCAGATATCACATCAGCATACTGTTGAAGGTGGTACATCATCACTGCCTGTAGGCACAAGAACAGTCAGCACATGTATGTTGATAATTAAAACTGAGTAGATGTGACTGCAGTTCATCATCCTCTTCCCAATAGCTTTTGCACTTTACCACACTTACTAGGGCTAAAGCTCTAAATTCACACTTGCAAGTGGGTGATAAAATTGGCCACTTGGTGCAGGTACATAGGAGAGAAATACATACAGTATTCAATGTTGGGATAGAAGAATCATGGTCTTCCATGGAGGCAACATCAGGACTGATCATTGCAGGTGTGGCAGGTAGCCGCCCACTTCCATCACTGCCAGTCAAGTTGGGGGACGCTGAAGTAGAAGAGCTGTAGTCATCTTGTTGTTCTTCTGTTTCTTGTGCCAGCTCCTCACTGTGCCCCTGCTTTCATAAACCCCTCTCCTTTAACATCATAACACTTAGCCACCAATTTACTGAGAGTAGACTGCCACTTACAGCTGAACTGCACAACATCCAAAGTAAGAAACTCAAGAATCATCACAAACCTTGAATTGCACAAGCACTTCCAAGAGCTTCTGAGGATCACTGCAGCCATCACGGTAATACTCTGCCACTGCAATATTGTGTTGTATCTGCCCTATTCCATGCGGACATACCGCAGACCATCAGCAACCAATTCTCTAGTGTCTAATTTGGCAGTACTGGACTAGTATGCTAAAAACTGACACCAAATCAACACCAGATAGTGGATGTGAATAGAATCAACAAATCAGTACAAACTCAATAGGTTTGCAGTGATGACAAGGTTAGAGGTCACTGGATTGATGAACGTAGAGGGCCTAAAAGATAAAAGCACCAATATTGCACAAGAAGCTAAGGGATCCACACCAAGAGATTACCAGAACTAAAAGGCTCAGGATGCAAGAAATGAGTGTGACAACAAAAAAATCTGCAGCAGTGAAGTGCCAATTCATGGGCAATACTCAAAACTTATCATTGCATTGGCATAGTAACATAAACAGAGCATGCAGAATGATGATCTGATCTTGCCTCAATAACAGTAAACTATAGTGTTTTGACCTAAGGAAGGTCATTATGCCACATCTGGTTCAGACAATCAAATCATCATAGACATGTAAGGTAAATTATATGCACAACTTACATTCATAGGTAATAATAGACCATGCAGCAGGTACTTCAGATAAAAGGGAAGAGGACTTCAGTCATATACATGATCACCATGTTTTAGGGCACAGAGGATAGGCAAAAGGACACGTTGAGCATGTCAAATTAGGCTTAACTGGGGAGAACAGAGTGCTTTGACATGATGTCCCTCAACTCAGGTTTTTTAACAATCCTCCTAACCCTAACAGTTCCTGCACACATAGTCTCTCACATCTGTCCAGAATGACATCCTCCAGCAAAACACTTCATTTGCAGAATTCCCAAATTTAACTCCAATCCAAAAAAATTCGCCTGCATTGGGAGAAAATTCATGTCTGCTTCACAGGGCGTTTGTGTGTATTACAGTAGAAACATGCATAATGCTCCTATGCTCCAATACAGTTGAAAAAACTATAGTCACTAAACCCTCACTTTCTGTGTCCAGACAGCAACCCTGCTCTGAGAAGACGATATTGGCTCCTAATCGCAGTTTATTGAGCTATGTGTAAGCAAGCAAGATCAAAATCCAATCAAATCAATTTTATATATTATAATTTTCAAATTTTAAAAAAAAAAGACAATAGAAAAAAAAAACCAATGAATTGTCATGCACACAACATCTTTGAAATCGAGCATTTACCTCACCTAAAAACACAATAGTGAGCTCACAGAATGTCTGAGTCCTTACTGCCTCAGACATTCTGGGCAAAGAAGAAATGAGAGAAAGTGTCACGACTGGCGTGGCATTACAGGAACGGAGACGGAAGAGGATAGAAAAAAAGCATTTGTCGTAAGAAACGACTAGGCACCTAAGTAGAAGTAATGCTACAAGGCAGGAAGAATTTTTGAACTGGTATACCTTAGGATCCGTCTCATTCTGCACAAGGAGTTGATTGAGGATAAGAAGACAGCTCTGGTACGAACGGGAATGGAACAGCTGCGCAGCTTCTTTAGCCAGCCCCGCTATTGAGTTAGTAACCGGTCTCGTCTGCCGCTCATCTTCGTCGTCCTCCTCCTCCCCCTCCACATTCGTCGCTTCCTTGACGCCCGAGGATAGCGGTACAACAACAGCAGGAGTAGCAGCATCTCCTCATGCCGATGCCGCCACTGCCGCTACTGATGGCTCCTCCTTCCGCAACTCTTCTCGCTCTGCAACGCAGTCATGCACTTGGATTTGTGCGTCTTCTGCTGTCGCTGTTTTGTCGCGGCCTCGCTCTCTCTCTCTCTTTCTCTCGCGTACTTGCTCGTCTCCTGGTCTTCCTTCTCGCGCCTTGTTTCTCATCCACGTTCATCCATTTGGCTCAGACAGTCATTTCGCCAACATTCATTCGTTCTCATCCCCTTCTTTTTTTAATGGTTTTTTAAAACTTTTGTACAACAGTGTTTTTTTTTGGGGGGTCAATTTTTGGTGATGTAGCCAAAGTGGCTACGATCCACAAGAATATTTAGCCAGATTTGGCAACAAGCTAAATACGAAAATAAAAATTTAAAATATCCTGCTATATTTTTTGGCTACCCATTTGAATCATGTATGTAATTCTGGCGATTTAAAAAAAGAATTAGATCAATTTCCAGCTATTGAAAATCCTTAAAAAGCACTTTATTTTAGCACTTTTAATTTTTAACATAGCTTTCTGGCTATATATAAACCAGCCCAAAAAAGGCTGCTTTTGTATAAGGTAGGTAGGTAGGTAGGTTACTCATTGAGTTCTTGCTTAGAACATAGCCCTTGGTTGCCCATAATTTGGATTTTGATTGTGTTGTGAACATAGCTCTTTGTTGCTTTGTATTTCAATTAATATGAAAAGAGTTCTTGGTTGCTTGTGATTTAGATTTTGATTAATGTAAATATAGCTTTTGATTGCCTGTAATGTGGATTTGAAATAATGTGAATATCCACTTATGTTGCTTGAATTTTTAATAGTGTGAGCTCGAAGGTAATTGCATAACATGAACAACATTGTTGGGTGGGTGTGGTTTGATGAAGACACCAATTGGCACAAATGTTAATATTCCATTGAAGTTGATTTAGATAAAATAGTTATTGATCATGTCAGCCAAGTGGAATGAAAACCTGGTCTTTCACTACCATAATTGACAGGCATTAAGCCATATCACTTGGTTTTGGACTACAACAACAGCAACTCAAGTATCTCAAGCTGCTAAATCTTGGACTACAGGTGTGACCCATGCAACATGAATTAAGTCTTCTGGTTGATTCCAGAAATGCAACAAAATTATACCCATGATGCAGATTATGTAGAATGGTTTTCCTCACAATTTCAGGTGAATTCTTCTCTGCACAGCCATTGTCCGGGAGTTGATGAAGTCTGGTGGGTAGTAGAAGTCCTCATGGCAGAGCTTGTCATTGATCAATGCTACTCATGTTGAAAAGGTGATGGGTCTGGCAATGTTTTGTGTGCAATTCTTGTAAGGTTTGCAACTGCACTCATATGCCATGTTTAACTAAAATCAGATTATTTGTTGCAGATATATTTCACTGCAATTTCTTAGATGTGTAAAGTGGGAAATTGGAAACTAGATTCAATCCAAATGCCCAGAGTTGAGGAATTTTGCCATGAAACCAAATTGAGTGCAAGATGATGCAGCGGCAATTTTTGTAGCCATGGAAAGCATCAACCAGAAAATTCTAGTGTATTTGCAGGTTACATTACAGAGTGTAGAAACTCAAGGGAAACAAACTCAAAATGTACCTTCCAAAGCATACACAAATGTTATCAGAATCAAAGAACCCCCAGATCCAGGTATTTAATAGAGAATCAGGATAGTTATGAGTAACATATCCTATGACCCTTGTTCAGAACCGACCATTTTATTGATAACCGACCTACACTGGTTTATACACATCAGTTGGTCCTAAACATCTTAAGATCCTAAACATTTTATAATAAAGTGAAACAAAATTTTAAAAAAACCCTATAACCTACCCTACCTAGGTAATTATAAGTATAGCTTGTGGTTTTCAAGGTGGGTATTTGAGAATCAACAACCCTTATGCATAACCGATAATTATTACAAAAAAAATTATCAAAAGAATTGATAATTGAGAGTGTTACTTTTATAGTGAAATTGATAATTGATGGGTCTAATTTTTATTTTATTTATTGATATTGATGCCATGGGTGGTCCAAAATTTAAAAGAAAAAGAAAGCCTACCCAGCAGATTATGAGGAGAGTTCACCAACCCTGTTTAACATAAACATGTCAACTTGTAATCACTCTTAACCAAGTTCAGGGCAAGAGTGAACCAGAAGCCACCATTCTCACCAATGGACCATGGATGGATGGATGGATGGTGGATGGAAAAGAGAGACCTTTGCCATTGGTCTGTAGTTCCCTACTACCTAACCACAGTGGATGGTTCAGTTATTTTTAATATCTATCTACTAACAATGCACTAGAGTCTAGCACCCTACCCATGTACTAGGTACCTGCATGCATCTACTTATCTAGTAACCTACTAGGTACCTAACTAGGTACCTATACCTAGTGTGGCTGTTGGTTCACTATAGCCCAACTTTAGGCTCCTAATGGAAAAGTTATGACTTATGACCCTATTTAATAAACATGCCTATCAACTTTGCCTACTAGGGTAGACTGGCTGGTGACCAAACACTTAAGCGCTCATCCAGGCTAGATCCAAGGGGAGGGCGCCATTGTTTCTAGTGTTTTGACAAAACTTGAACCCCTCCACTTGGTGCATTTGACACATTAGCAATCGTAACAAAACAGATTAGAAATGAGAAAGTTACAGCCCCCCAAAGTAAAGGGGGTTAAGAACTCAAAAAAACAAATCACTGAACACTTCAAAGGTTGGTTCCCATACACTCAAAAAAATTCCTTGTATGTTCCTATTTGAGTTCAAAGATGATTTGTAAAACTTCAGTTGTCACTCCTATAACATTTTAAATCATTTAAAATGAATAAGAAATAAGACAGTTATGAGGTTTGAAAATAGGAGAGGTCTATAGAGGGAAGGAAAAAAAAAAAAAGCATTTTGTAAGTTGAAAAGCTTATTTTCATTCTTATTATTTTTTCATTACTTTTTTCCTTTTCACTTCAAAGACAATTTCTAAAGCTTGAGGTAGCATGCCTATAACATTTCAAATGACTCAAAATGAAGCATATATGATGAAAATATAAATAAATGTTCGGTCATAGGCAGGCGATCGGCGATGGGCGGATCTACTCTATAACTACTGATTTTAACAGCAAGAGTAAAAGTTATTACTCTGGGGCTGTAGTTACAATTTGTGATTGCTGCTTCATTTTTGGCTGTGTCTGTTGCAAGATTTAAGTAAGTACCTACTGGGTAGCAGGCTCAGTCTCCAGTTACTCAATTGTGTCAGAAATCAGATTTTGCATTGCACTCGGTAGCTTTAAAGCTTCAGCAAATGTTGGATCCTCAATTAGTTTTGACATGATGTCAAACTTAACTTCATGGAACCAGATCCCCAATCATGAGTTACTGGGGTTAGTTAGTGAACCAGCACCCACCAGCGCACCATCCACTAGATGTCCATTATTATTCAGTTGTGGATGAACCTTAACTGAGGTAATAGGGTTATCTGCAAAGTAACCTGTCTTTGGGCCTCCTTTCACCCCCCTATCCCCTCTTTCAATGGTATCCGCAAAGTAAAGACATTTTAATAAATCTCAGTATGAAATGCTGATACTCAGCATTTCATGCACAAGGTTTTTGAGACTAATTATAGTAGTTGTACAGGTAGGAGCAGTGAAAATATATGTAGCAGCAGTGGAGGCGCTCAGGAAAAAGGAGAGAGAGGATGAAACTCAGTTTACCACCAAAGTCGATGGTTTTCTGAGTTCCCCCCACCCCTAAACCCTAAACCCTCACTTAACATGGTTTGAGTTGTTATCTTCTCGTACTTTATTTGTGGGCCCATAGATTGATTTGTTTTATAACACTCAATCTTTGTTATTCCTAAATTTAAGAACTATAAACCATAATGTCACCAAAAAAGACTAATTAACTTGATGTTAAATTATTTAAATCTCATCCATGATTTTTTGTCCACATATGTCATCCATGACATGTTAATTTGGTCCTCAATTTGGACCCACCTTGCACTGTCAAGCCGTCATTCTTCTTGAGTTCACACCTTGTTTTAATTCATGTGCATTGCTTCACTTGAGAGTGGATATCTTCCATCGCAATGTTCGTTTTATGCAATTTTGTTTTCGGCTTTGCTTTTTGTTCATTGAAATTGTTTTCAATTAGGTCCTCAATTTGTACTAGATTTTTCTGAATTTGATTCATTTTGTAGTTCATTTTCTAACCTTAGTAGACTTTCAAGAATTTTTTTTACTTTGTTTTTCCATTGAAGACCCACGTTGAGGACGGATGATTCTTCCAATTCCATGCACATGAGATCATTGTGCAATGGAATGAACAATTTTTATTTATTTATTTTATTTTATTTGTCTTCTTGTTATCTTGGGTCTTGTTTCCATTTGCACTTTTGTAAGAATAGTGTCTTGCAAAATCAGACGTTGGCACTACTTCAATGCCAAAGTCAATACTACAATTATCATGCAAAATAGATTGACCATGTGATTGTTATGAGTTAAAAATATAGGTGTAGAACCTAAGGGCCAAGTGGCGCATGCAAAAGTAGTCAAAGCCAAAGGGGAAAAAAAACCACCGAATAACTAAAAATTCCCAAACCTAGGAAGGAACAATAGCTTAACTAGGAGCACCAAGAAATTGTTGCCCTCGTACACGCCCCCAAAAATGGAGCATCTAGAATAGGTGGTATTGGACCCACATAACCACATGAAGACTATGGTTAACAAATGGAAACATATTTGTGATTTGGCAATGCAAGCAAGGGTCTCCCCATGCTTTAAAGACCACATGTCATGCAAGTACAAGGGAGGTTTGATGAATGGGGATTTCAAAAAAATCTTCAATTATCATGTGGGCATAGGGATCCAATGAGCAATATTGGATCCTATCTATTCCAAAATGTCTAAAGTTAGGCTCCCAAGCCAATTTGGCCAAGGCATGCACATATTGATGGAAAAATTTCTTGGCAATTGGCCAATCATTAATCCTTCCCACATGAAGGATGATATGCATGAAACAAATGCAAATTACAATCCTTTTCTTACAATCTTTGTCTAAGATGACCTTGCTTCATTATTTTATGAACTTGGTCTCCAAGGAAACTCGATTTTGTATCAAATCTGCTTAAGGAATTCAAATGATTTGTCATGTTGTTTCATGTTTCATAATCTTACAACTCCAAAGCACAACACAAAAGTTGCTACTCCAATGAGTCTAATTCATGCCACATGCACAACAATTTGGAATCCAACAATCAATGTGGTTCAAACATCACCATATGGTATTCCATTCAACTTGGGTATTTACGATGCTTCACCAAATGTGTCTCCAACTACAAACCATACCCATTCTTCACCTAAGAGGCATCCAACTCTAGGTACCAATGCTCCACACAATACACTTTCAAAGGTTCCAATTTTAGGATTTGTACCATGCATGCAAATGCATATTTTATCATCTTTAGATGGCTTTACTATACCAACAAAAGAAAAATGGGGAATACATGAACGAGAAGAAAAACCAACAATGTTTAGAAATCTATGATGGAAGTTTTTGAGAATTTGAGTTTAATGTAGGTTGAATATATTGACAAGGTTTGAACTACCAATGTAAGATTGAAACAAAAAGAATTTTTAAAAATGGAAAAAAAAATTAAAATTCAGATATTGGAAATGTTCAAAATACAACTTGAATACAACAAAAAAAAAGACGAAACTAGATGGTGAATATGAACCAAGTTAGTTTGGTGCAAACTATTGATCGACTCACTCACATCATAAGTAGGAGTCTTTTTAAATGAATGCATCATGTAGCTAATACAAAGATTACAAATGTTAATGGACCAAACAAGATTAACCTTGATTTTGATGGTGTTACCAAGACGCATGAAAACATTGTTTTGTTTAATAATGAAGCAAATGTGAGTGAAAATTGAGGCTATAATGTGTATGTGCTAAAGGTTTCTTTTGATTTGGGTAATGATCTATGCATATTCAATGCACACATAAAAAGTGATGAAAACAATTGATACAACAATGATATACACATTTGATAGTTTTATAATGATAAATTCAAAACTTTTAAAATTATTGGATAGTTTTGAATACATTCCAAATTGCATGCAAATGTTAGTTGCATTGGAACATTTTGCTCCACCACCTTGAGTGCATGGATGATCACCTTGATCATTCATTTTGTTCAATCAAATTACCCCTTTCTTGGTCAAGTGTGTTCATTAGTCTTTACACTTCTTGCTCACTTTGTCAAAATAATAAATTATTCAAAAGGCAACAACATGTCACCACATCTTGGAAGAAAATCACATTCAATTTTATTTTCCCTTTACACTTTCCAAATGTACATTTCAAAATTTCAAATGTATTTTCAATAACTATTGCCCATGTTTATGTTTCCTATTATAGAATATCTTAATGATTGTGTGATCTTGTGAATCAACTTTGAACAATTTCATGAGCCGAGATAAAAAGGGAAAAACCTTGTCATCTAAAAGGTAATGACTGAAATCATCTTGGTGTTCAATAAGGTGAAAGAAGTTAAAGAAAAAACCCTTTCACCAATAAAGAAAAAAAAATGTTTTGGACATTTTGAATTTTTCATAGCACTTATCATATCATCAAATTCAAACTATAAGAAGATCACGATACCAAGTGGTGTTTCTTGGTCAAACCCAACAACCCAACTCTAGTCCAAGCAAACACAACAAATTTGGTATTTGATGGTCATGAAGCATGGATGAAATGATGACATTGAGATTTGCAATATCTCCATCAACACACTGAACATTGAAAAATTTTGCTATTTGAAAATTAACTTCAAAACAAATACCATGACCCGACAATTGAAAATTCTCTTGAAGTTATTCAAACAAGACAATGAGAAATGCTAACAAAGATAAGAAGTCTACATCATATTCAGCCATGGTTGGATGATTTTGCCTTAAGAATTATATACCAATGCAATGAAATTTCTCTCAATAATTCAAAAATACAAAATAATAATTGATTCAGTGCCTAGAAAAATTTTCACAACCTTCATGGAACAAAAGAAAAACATGAAAAAAAACAATCCACTAAACTAAAACAAAACACAATCTACCAAAATAGGTACACCCTAAGTTAAAATTTGAATTTCAAATTCACATACACGATTATCAAGATATTACCAAACACCAAATCGATGGTCTCGACACATGTATATTAATTTGATGATGCTAAGTGTGGACAAGGTTTACAATCATCAAGCATGAATAGGAACCATAATTTTAGCTTTATAATATTTATGTCTAGCTAGTTATCATTTTATTTTGGTGTTTTGTGTCTATGATAGGAGATTACATTTTGAGCCCATATCAGCAAGTGTGGGGAGACTATAAATGAGTTAGTTTAACATGGTACCAGACCAACTTTATTGTCGTACCTTGGCAGCTTAGACACCAATTATACTATTTGTGAAAATGTTAAATTATTTTTTTAAAACATTTGTCAAATAAATTTAAAAAATTGAAGGAAAATGGAGAATTTTGGAATATTATTTCAAAATGTTCTATTTTCGATGTGGAATTTTCAAATTTACATAATAATTTGACGGATGTGATGAAGCTGCTTCTATATACTACATGGTATGCAAAGGATCCTCATACATCAGTTACTGAGAGCAGCTCCAACGGTGCTCAGTATGTGGCCCAGCACAGCAAAAGGGAATTGGATGAAGAAAAGTCAAAACATGCCAGTTTGGCTCAGAAAACTGGTCTTGGCCAAGCATTTTGCTACAGGATGATGCTGAGGCTGGTGAAGAAGGGCACAGCAGACCCTAACAGCTGCTGTTGATTGGCTACATACATAGTTTGATTGCTCCAAAAGGGTTGCTATTAGTAGTTTCCCACCTATTTGCAGTCCCAATTTTAGTCTTATGGGTGGGTTTTGGAAAAAAGTAAATAGCTAAACTTGGATGTGAGAAACATTTCCACCAGCTCAC
>Ga0116231_10005347_pt1 | contig 25337 bp, 16 predicted proteins | sample S1TSphgellanicum_2_FD_89695 | JGI IMG/M metagenome (GOLD analysis project Ga0116231, IMG submission 89695) | Host-associated microbial communities from peat moss isolated from Minnesota, USA - S1T2_Fd - Sphagnum magellanicum MG | ecosystem: Host-associated > Plants > Peat moss > Unclassified... | reverse complement strand
CGCGGGGCCCCCTTGCCCGTCTCCCCCCCCCCTCTCCCGCGTTGGTTCGACTCCACCCAAACAAGGAAAGAGGGGGGGGGGGGGGGGGTGAAAAACCTCCCAAAAACAAATTCCCCCTCAAATTCGGCTCCTTCCTGCCTTCTTCGCTTTGGTCCATTTGACACAACTTTGTTCGACAAAGTGATGATTATATATCATGGTAGCAAAGTATGTAGGGCTGGCTTCGGAATTTTTCTTTTTGGGTGAGACTGGCCGGGCGAAGGTGGGGCAGGTTCAGCGGGGGTTGGGGAATCCCATGTTTTCCGTTCAGCATGTTTGACAAGGAAATAAAAAGCCAAAGGCCTTCTTTGTTTTTCTCGGAGTTAGAATGGTCACAAATAGAATGCCCCCCCCCCTCCTCCCCCCCTTTTTTTTTCTTTTGAAGAGTTAACAAGGAGACTGAATTTTTGTGTTTAAATATTAATAATTTTGATTAGGTTATTGAACTTTGTACCTATACCATCCTTCGTTTTAAATTTTTTGTCATAAAATGTTGTACATAAAATAATTTGAAAAAAATTCCCTTTGCATTTGGAGTGGACTTAATCCCACAAACTTGTATAAGCGTAGTTTTGCAAAGTGTAACCAATTCTAGAGGCTGGCATGCATACCAAAGAGTGGGTGAACATCTTTTTTGTTTTTTTTTCCAAAATGTTTCATCCAAAGTAAGGGACTCCTTCAATGTTTCACAAGTTTTCATCTCTTCATAAGCACACAAAATTTGTGAAGCCCTTCAAGGTGATGCCTTACCGTACACTTATACACTATATAGTGTATAGGTGTACGATAAGGCACCGCCTTGAGCATTGGGGCATGTATAGTGTGTGTACACAAAACTGAACTTGAGTTTTGGACCAAAAGTTCTTGAATGTGAAAAAAAAGTGCCAAAACCACAACCAAAAGACCTAAAAATTGCAAAGAAATTGAGCTGAATCCCACACCTAAAGAACTTCAAATTTAAATTTTTTTTTAAAAAATAAAAAATGTCAGAACCAGGATTGGAGGTTCTCTATTAAGAAAGGAAGAATTTCACAACACTCGTGGGAGCACCCCCTCAAAAAAAAAATTAATTAATTAATTTTTTGAACCCCTTGCCCCACCCAAAGGAAAAAAGATGGACCCTCCTGAGTGTATGATAAGCCACCTCAGTGGCTGCATGGAAATTCTATTCCCCAAAGTGTTTGTTGCCATGTTTCGCCTGGGCTACTAATAGGTGGTAGTACCCCCCACCCCCCCCTCCCTTTCCTTTCCTTCCGAAGAATACCTTTTGATACCTATGGCTACTAAACATGTGAGAGCCCAAGCAGAAATTATTACTAAACTATGCCTCTCAAGACATCATGCAAAAGCTGAGCTGAATGAATGACAAAATTATGATCAGTTTTTGGGATACTTTTGTATTTCCTTCTGGCAAATGTGTCGCACCACCACGTATCATCTAGTTTGACCCAGATTTTTCTTCAGGTCCACTTGCTGCTGGCTGCCTGGCTTCCTCTCTCTCTATATATTATACTCTTCTCCAATCTCTGATCGATGTTTTGTCGGGAACAAGACAAAGAAACCTCAATCTTCTTCATCTCTCTTTGAAATCAATCTCAACTTCACTTCATTTCGATCACTTACACTTCTTGCGAAAATAAGCCCCCCTCACCCCACCCCACCCCAACCCACCTGGCCTTGACCTCACTATTACAAAATGTGAGTGCAGTTTACTAATCTCTGTTCACTAGATCAGTGAACTCACTAATTTTTGAACTAGTTTCAATTTATTAAGACTAGTGAATTTATTCAAAGTTTAACAAAATCACTTGACTTACAAGAACACCTTTTGTTGTAATCTCCTCTCCTCTGACCACTGCCCCTTGCCCTCCCAAAACCCTAAATGTTTTTGATTCAAGGCTACTTTTAAGAACTTCCTTTCCTCCCTTAGTACTATTTCAACACTTTTTCCAACAACTTTTGAAATCCATCCCTTTTTTTTTTCTAATGCTCTTGTGTTGTTCCCATATCCTTGGTTCATTCAATCAACGGGCCTTTATGTACTGTGGAAGGAAGGAAGGAAGGAAGGGGGCTGGTCCCATGCCCAGGTCGATCATGTCAAGTCTGATAAGGTGAGAGGTGCAGTTATGTCAAGTGGGGTAAAAGAGTTGTACTAAAAAGCCAGTTCCACAGCATAACTGGTGTTCCCATGTATGGCACACTCTTGATTCACATCACTATTGGGATAGCCGGCAGAACCAAAAGTGGAACCCTTAACTGGCTTTTTACAGATCAGGAAAGAAATGAAGGAAGCTTGACATGTACTTGATTGAATAGGACACCCAAAAGGGTTACACATCTGTAACGATGACAAATTAACATTGTCATGGATTGATTGATTATTCTTTCACTCCCTTGAACTACATTAAAAACTACCAGAAGGCATACATGCTTTAATGTATCTTGTACAAATACAATTTTAGAAACCAGAATGAACTAAGTTTGACAGATAATTAACTTTTTTATTTTTTGGGTAATAGTTGTCAGACCCATGACAGCAGATTACAGGATCTTGTAATAGTCTATTCACGAAGATCCATTTTGGCTGGATGGCTTAGATGTCTGCATTGAGATTGGACATTCAAGCAAGAATAATGCACGCTAGCAATTTGGTTGACGCACTGGAACGGACTGTGGCTTGGGCCCCATTCTTTCAAGGTACTCTTTTGCCGTTTCCTCTCCCTAGCATCTAGAAACTGAGTCATGCATGCACTGACGGTCCTCTGCACGGAACCCTCCCCTCCCTCTTTAATCTTCACCACTCTGCATCTTCTTTGTTCGACCTGTCCCATAACCATGCAAACACACAAGGGCTTTGCACTTGGGATGGATGGATTGTTTCCCCAGCATGCACTCCAACAAAAACATGATATTTCCTAAGGTAGGACCTAGGAGGTCTTCACACTTGAATGTGCTAATAACAATTTTTTTTTACATTAATATCGTAGTACTTTGGCACATTTGGCATTAATTAAATTATTTATACAAAAATTTAATTGAAAATTTAAAAAATTTTAATGCATGAAACATCAAAATTTTAGAATTTGTTAATGGGAGCCAAGTCTAAGTCTCATTCACCTTCAAATTAGACCTATCATACATTGCAAATTTAAAAAAAGTGAAGCATTGCCCATTTGGTGGGGTATTTCAATCTTGAACATCATTTTTTTTCTAATTTCTCTAGGGAAATGGTTGATCCTCCATCTTTACTATCTCATTTAATCACTAGCTTGAAATTTTTTTGTGAAAATTCCCAATAAGTAATTCAAAAGTAACCTTGCTTTTTTTTTTTTTCTATTGCTAGATAAACATTAATCAAATCATGAAAAAAGATTAGATTGCTCACAAGCTGGAGATGCTTGGTAAATTTGTTATTACTTGATAGAATCATGGGAGTAATTCCGTCTCAAAGCCATATATTGGACATTATTGCCAAACAAGAATTCTTGTGAAACTTAGGCACATGCAAACAAGAGTTAAGAAATGTAACGAATGATCAGTGTGCATCAAAATGGATGAAAAATGATTCCTTGTTTCATTCATGCTGAAAAATATAAATAATTTTATAATGCAGGCTGAAAATATCGAAAAATAACATTTAATGTGCCAAAGTGCATTTAAAAAAAATAAATTTAATTATTTGATATTGAGCTGTTGAATCCATTCTGATATTGCGGTTTCAAATTTGGCATTTGAATGTGGTGACTGACAAGTTCCAACATTTTGTATTTTTTTAATGTTGACAGTTTGAGAAATTAAAAAAAAAATAAAATTGGACAAATCTGTTTTTTCATCTATTGCTGTTTTCATTATCCTTGGGAATGGTTTTTATTATGACAAAAATTTTGCCACTTGGCAACCCCAAAAAATGGGCATGTATGTGAATGGCCCCAAACAATTTATTCTTGAAAAAATTGCACAAAGTCATCATATTTCCAGGCACAAAAAAAGTTCTCAAATTCCAATATTTAAACAATCCATCAGTTCCCAGCAGCTTGTCGCCAAAATCTAGCAGGTTTCCTAACACATTTAAAACTTTCCTGTCTGATCTGTAGCCAAATTTGGCTATGACCAATGTGGATAATCAAATTTAGATTAGTTAATTAATTAATATAGAAAAAAAAGCCACGACTCAAAACGAAAAAAACACATATTAATTACAATATAAAATTAAGACAAGTGACATTCAGTGCACAAGTAAACTGGCTCTCTGTTCCCCCAGTGTGACAAGTTCAAACCAGCAACAGTAGTTAAAATAGGAAATGTTCCACCAAGTTTTCCTCCACCTGTTGTTCCCCACCAGTTGTCCCCCACCGGTTTCCCCCTACCGTGCTGCTGCCCCGCGGTTGGAGGGATTGCGGCGGACGGTTGTTGTCGCGCGAAGCTCGCGACGAAGGAAGCGGCCGCTGCTCATGCAGTCGTCATCGCTGCTGGCTGGCTGCCTGTTGCTGCTGCTGCTGCTGCTGCTAATTATCTTCCACCTCGCCATGTTCTTCACATGTACAGCTCTTATTTATAGCGCTGCGCAAATTATATAAGAAATTGCAAAAGCCAGAAGAGAAATGCGCGAGGTTTTTGTACAAATCAAAACTCAGCAGCACCCAACTCCCAGAATAGATCTAGCTAGCTAGCTAGCTCCGGTGCCAGCGTCTAGCTGCAGTAATTCATAGCAGCAGCGGCAGCAGCAACAATAAAATACAATAATAATGTTCATGAGTGATGATGATGATGAGCTGCTGAATTATGAAACTCAAGAGTTTTTTTGCAGCCATTTGGAGAAGCTGTCCACTTTTCTCAGATTGTTCTAAAACCGGCCGACTGAGTGCTCATGTCTAGTGCACGAGTTGGAAGTTGGAGAAATTTTGTTGTTATGTTGATGTGATGATCATTTCGCTTGCTAGCTGACTAGTAGTCATTTCAGAGACTCTCTACAACTGCATGGATCCCATTCTTGGCTAATGTGCTGCTGCACGGCAGTAATTGTAGTTTTCTACTAGCTAGCTGCGTCGGAGCTGGATTCAAAAAGCTATCTGCAGGAGTATTGCTATGAGACGTTCTTGCAGATGAGCTCGCAGCTGCAAGACGTTACAAATCGAAAGGGTTTTTGTCCGGAGTCGTAGACATCGATCAGGAGGATTGAGGCAAGCTGGAGTACCGTGTTCACTCCTGCAGATCATCATCATCATCATCATCATCATCATCTATGGACTTGATCATGTGTTGACACGAGTTCGCAGAGAAAGTTGTAAACTCGCGCGCGGCCAGCGCGAGCTCCAAAACTGCCTGAAGGCAGCTGCAGTACTAGTAGCATCTTGAAAACCGCGCGCGTTGGATTCGGACATGCCGCGGAGCTTCTAAGCTTCATCAAGTCGATCCAGTAGCTAGCTAGCTAGCGCCGCAGCTCATGTACCCGCTCCAGCCAGAGGTAAGCAAACTTGATCTTCCTCCAATTGTTTGGGGTCGCGGGGGCCGATCCGCGTTACAGAGCTATGGCGCTGGAACAGCTTGAGAATTTCATATCCGTCTTACAGTCTCTTCTAGCTGCACAGTCTACAGTCAGATCACTTGTTCCTTCTGATGCAAGCAATTTCCAACTGCGCAAATTGTTCCAGGAGTCGATGAATCTCGCATGCCCCCAAAAAAAAATCTCTCTCACAAACAAGTCATGGGTGGGCACTGATGAGCACTTGTAAATTCCTTACAATCTCCGTGAAGCTGCCGCTGATCTAGTCTTGAGAGGAGGATCATGCAGTAGTTGTGATCTCAGCATGCATGAACCTCGGAGTCACCCCTCTTTCGATCGGGGTTTTCATCCCAAGCCTGTTCTTGCAAGTAGATTTCGAGATCATGATCCATAGTGCGAGCGATTGATCTCATGCTCGATCATGAGACTTCCGGTCGACAAGTCGTCACAGCTTTCACTTTCACAGACAGAAACTGTTGAAAGGTGGAAGAGATCAGAGAGAGAGAGAGACACACACACACACACACACAGATACGATAGCCAGCAGAGAGCACTGTCAGAAGCTAGCGCACTGCAGTGATTTTTTCCTTCGAAACTAAAGAGGGGTGAGCCTGCCGGATGGGGGAGAATTCGAATGATCTGCAAAGCTTGAGCTCGCCTCTTCATGTTCTGAACGCATTAAGCCTGGTATGATTGGGTGCAGAGATCAATATTGCAGCAGAGAAGAGCACGTCGCGGGGACTGATTCCTGAGGTACTCGAGTCGATCATGAAGATTGTTCTGTGCATCATCAAGGCCTGATCACTAGTGGAGCAGAAGAGGAAGAAGAAGAAAAAGAAGAAAGAAGTGGAGCTCATCAGCTGATGCTGGAGAGGCCGGTGCTGCTGCATGGGCGTGGCCATAGAGATGGTGAAATGTTAGATTGGAACTGCGGCAGGAGATCTTCAGCTGTAATGGACATTGACATCAACATAAGGCAAGAGTTGGTGATGCTACTTAGTGGTTCCGGCTATGGAGGACAACAACAACAGCAGCAGCAACAGCAGCAGCAGCAAGTGATCAAGAAGTCGAAGGCCTGCATGAATGTGGAGCTGTTTGCGCAGCGTAGTTCTAGTACTAGTACTACTACTACAGCTGCTACATCTCTTCTGCAGCAGCAGCAGAAGGAGCAGCAGCGGCCGCGACAACAGTTGAAACCACCAGAGGAAGTGGTGGCTTGCCCTCGTTGTCAATCCCTCAACACAAAGTTTTGCTACTACAACAACTACAGTCTCACACAGCCTCGCCATTTCTGCAAGAATTGTCGTCGTTACTGGACTGCAGGCGGCACTTTGCGCAACGTTCCTGTGGGTGGAGGCTGTCGCAAGATCAAGCGAAGCTCCTGCAAGTCCTCGACGACAACATATCATCATCTTCATCAACATCAACATCAACAACACACAGCAGCAGCTCTAGCTGCTAATTCTGATCATGCAGCAATCATCTACGACTCACCACCACCACCACCAGGTCATGGATTCATAGCTCATCATGGGATCTTAGACACATTCAACTGCGACAACAACACCCATGCTGCAGCAGCAGCAGCGGCAGTTCAATGGCTGCAACAACAACAACACACACCCATGAGCAGCTTTGCCACAATTCTGCATTATCAGAGTAAGGATCTAGAGCTGATGCAGGTGCCAGCTGCTGCAGCAGGCCTGTCAAGCTGCATAGATGAACATCGCCTCCTGCATGACTCCCAGCAGCAACAGCAGCCATTGCAGGAAAGCTGTAGCATCACGAATAGACTTGGCGGCTTGTTCCACTCAGTGCAGCAGCAGCATCCGGATGCAGCTGCTGTGAATTCTTCCTGCAGGCACATAAATGCCTCCGGCCAACATGATGCTGCAGCTCTCTGCAGCAGCACTGTGGGACTAGATGACTTTCAGTCGAGTGTAAATTTTGTTGATAACAGCTCCAGCCGCTGCACTTCTAGAGCTGAAGCTGGTGTTTGCAACTACAACATTCAGCTGCCATCTGAGAGAAGACTTGTTGCAGCAGCACATGATCAACAGGGGAATACAACAACAACAACATCGATACCATCTCATAATGACAATACTAATTCTAGAGCAGCTGAGAGTTGGAGAGTAGTTCTGCAAATGCCAAAGCAGGAGGAGCAGGAGCAGGAGGAGGACACCACCACCACCACCCTGCAGTCATGGCTACCGGTACATGAGGAACATACAACATTGCAGCAAGCTGGATCCTTGGATTTGAACAGCTTCAAGCAGGATCATGATGTGAAAGCCATGAAATTTTTTCACGCTCCAAGCTCCTTATCACTTCCCAGCTGCACTCATAGATTGGGTAAAGAAGAAGAAGAAGAAGAAGAAGAAGAATCTGAAGAAGCTCAATGTGTAGAACAACACGAACGTCCTGGAGCCGCAGCCCCAGGAGCCTCCTGGCAGCACTACTTATACTCTGCATCTCAACATCATGTGGCGCCAGGTATGCCACAATGTTATGAAGCTGTTACAGCTCCTCCTGCTGCTGCTGCTGATACATTGAGTGGTTTTTGGAGCAATCCCAGTTGGTCACACTTGGATTTGCACACATTATGTGGATCCGGGCCGAGTGCCACACTTCTGTGAAGTGAAGTGAAGTGAAGTGAAACTATACTCCTCCTCTCTTTGAAGTTTGTGTACATTTGGCTCTCATCTATATCAATGTCTGGTCAACTCAGCTTACAAGCCAGCCAGCCAGCCAGCCAGGAAGTGATGGTTTCCAGGGGCTTATTTTGTGGAGCTTTTTCCAGTTGCCACTCTGCAACACTTTCAATTGGATGTTCAAGGAAAAATTTCACACTCAGGCACGAAACTGTTTTTCGCTTGAGCAACAACTGACTTCCACCACCCACCTAGTAAGTACCAAGTTCTAACACTCAATGTGTACACAGTTTCTGTGAAACAAAAGCCATTTGAGCTATGATGCTTGCTGTGTGACATTGTTGAGATCTCTCTGCACATCTGAGATGTGATCACCACCTAAATCGATACATTATAAGCAGAGATAATCATCTGCATGATCAGTTATGTCAAGTCACATCAGTTTGGACACTGACACCGGGCCGGTGATATCCTGTGTGTCACATCAATCTTAGTGTTGAAGCTGCCTTTGTTTTTCAAAAGACAAAACCCATGTCTGTCTGTCTGTCTTCAATCCCATTTCTGTCTAGCTTTTTTAGTGGCATCTAAATTGCCTAAATGATTGTTGTAGGCCTAGTACATACATGGATGTGGTGAGATCTTATTAGGAGCCACACAACATATAAGTCCATTTTGTATTCAACTTTAAATTAGCACAATGTGTACTAATTTCTTGTCCTCCAACTGGAGAGAATCTGTACTTCACATACTCAGGTCTGCAGCAGATAGATTAAGATAGATTTACATACCAAGCAGGAAAGTAGTACTAGAGCATAATTTAGCCATGTTCACCATAAGAATGTCATTAGGTTCTTTAACCTAATTAATTTGTTTCCTTCAGAAATTTTGGGTTGGTTTTGGGGGTTTGATGATCAGCGGATGATTATATAGCTCAGTATTAACTATTAGCTTAATTGGCTATTTACTTACAGATGCACCAGAGACAGGCAGGCCCTACATTTTTGTTTTGCAAATGATTTTGTGTCACAGTGTCCGATACACATTCTTTGGTGTACTATAATAGACTTTGGAGTCTAGCTCTAAATTTTTCTTTTTTTCCAAAAAAGGGTTAACCTATTGTGAGGTGAAATGTTGGAAGCAATTCTATTTGTTTTGAGCAGTTGGGTGTAAAGACTTAAAGACCCAGAACTTGAGAGTGATTTCAACAACAATTCTATTTCTTTTCACCCCAATTCAATTCCAATGTACAAAAGAGTGATTCAACAACAGCTACCAGCACTCCATCTCATTGGAAGCCTATTATGACTGTGTTGTGGAATGAACCCCAACTGTAGTCACATCTGGTTTGAGCTTTTGCAACCTATCCTTGAGTTGGACCCTGCCTTGGATCCAAGCTTGCATCTTGGTTCTCCAAATTGTGAGCTCTTGGTTGAGTTTTTAAAAAAAATTCAATATATATTTTTAATATTTTAAGATTGATTTGAACCAATTGATTTTCCTTCCAAAATGGTGCAATGTAGGTTTTGCCTTGATTTGCCATTTTTTAGTCTTGGACTCTGATCTAAAGGTTGTGGGTTCAACTTATGGTTCTTAGCCAATAGGATTGCTCTATTTCATTGGACCTCAGACCTTAGACCCTCATCTAAAGTGACCCTAAGTTCACAAAGTTAAAATGCAGGATGGGATTGTGCCAAAGAGAAACAATAGAGGAAGATTTCAATTTTTTCTCATTTCTTTTGTTTTGCTTTTGTCTATCTAGGGTTTTACCTATGTTATGGGATACCTAAGTATTATTAAGGGATTGCACAAAGCTTACATAAGGAAATATAGTTAGAGATTTCTCAAGTAAGGATACATAAAAATGATTTAAAAGGCTATCTCAAGCTAACTCATAGTGCAAGAGGGCCTACATAGGCCTACCTAGGAGACTATCCAAGATACAGGCTATCAAAAACGTACATGAGAGGTTACATAAGGTTTACTTAAAGGATGACCCATGGATTATCTAGGGAGATACCCGAGGATTTACCTAGGTTGTAGGATACCTAAAGGTTATTTAGGGGGTTCCATAGAGTTTATCTATGGGGATAGCTAGGGATTTCTTAGGCTAGGGCATATCTAAGGATTATTTTGAGGGCTATGTAGAATCACCTGATTCACAGTGCAAAAGGGGCTACTTAGGGACTACCTAACAAATATTTTTTTAAAAATGTTTAGACGTTAAATTTCCAAGCAAGTAGTGATCAATTTAAGGTTTTAAAGTCAATTTAAAATGTTAAAGTATAATTTTAAGGTTGTGGCGAAATCTTCTTGCTAGGTGATCTTAATTTGGTTTTTTTTAAAGAAAAAAACAAACTTTTACATTTTCTTTGTATGTCAAGTTGGTTGGAGACTGTCAATGTGGGTTTAGGATAGCAAGGATCACTCTCATATGTAATGCCACAAGTACTGGAACATGGTGGTTGAAGAGAATGTAGAGAATCAAGAGGAGAGTTGGAAATAGATGGGGACTTTCAAAACAACCCATTGATTTTATGAATAAATCTAATGCTACAATTAAAAACATAAATGGGGGTCCATTTATGATGGTGTTATTAAGTTGGTTTAATAAATCCCGTGATAATTTCAAATTTAAATATGATGTGATTGATACTAATGGGGTGGACATTGACTCCATTATATTTACTCTCACCATGAATTATGAGAAGGAAAAAGATATATGTTAGTTAGATTGTCATGATGCAACTTCTTTGGATGAATTTGTAATCAATAAAATTTTATAAATTGTATTTTGTTTTTATATACATACATACACCTCACATATATGGTTTGTTATACATGCATACATACACTTCACAAACATGGTTTGTTATACATACATATGTGCATTCCACATACATTTTTTAAGCACACATTTTTTAATTCTAAAAATTTTAATTAATATAAAATATCAAAATTTATTGGAAAAAATTATAAATAAATATAGGGTGGCTAAAATATGTGCATATTTATAATATTAAACAATAATAAGGTGGGAAAAAATAGAAATTCAAAAGTTAATAACCCCGCTAAAAATGGTTGAGGACACACATGGTCCCCAAAATTTACATTAAGTGTTCCCCCATGTGTAGTCTCTTAAATAATCTTTAAGTATACCCTAACTTCGGTAGATCCCTAAGTAACCCCTATGTAAACCCTTCATACAATCTTTTGATAATCCTTATCATAGATAGCTTCTAGATAACCTTTAATTATGCCCTAGGTAAGCTTTTAGGTAGCCCTTAACATACATGTAAACCCATTAGTAGCTTTATAGGTGAACTATAGATAACCCTTAGATAAGTCCTAACCTAGTTAGCACCCCTACTCTTAGCCCCCTAATACATTGCTATGATATTACATACTACCAAATGCAATATTGTGTACTAAATTTGAGTGTAATTTGTATTGAATTAATGTTTAGTAATACAATAATGCTACAATAATTGTAGAAATTTCATTGCTAATTTAGTTATCAGAAAGCAATCCATGTGGTGGGTTCACATTTGAGCACTTGGGCCATGGCCCATTGCAATCAAAAAATGTTGAGTTGTCCATAGTTGTTTACATAGAAGGCAGTTTTAGGCCACAGCCCAAGCAAACAGGTGGTGAATGAAAATCCTTTGTGAAATCAATTTTACATGGCAAAAGTGGATAATGTTTGCTAGGACTAAAATGCCATTATCATTAGCCAACCTTCTTGAGGAAGGCTTGATGGAATTCATGGCAAACCATGGTAGCCAAAATTTCAGAGTCAATCATTTATTTTATTTTTAAAATATTTTATTTATTAAAAAATTAGTAAAAATTTGATTCTAGAAGGAAAATTTGTTGGCTTTTTTCACAAAATTATACCCCCTTTCTTAATTGGAAAGGGGTTCAATTTAGTACTATGTAAATAAAATATGTACCACACCTGCCATTGATATACTCAATTTGTTTTGCCAAAATATTTCTTTTAATAAAAGAGTCTGGCAAAAGTGATAAATTCAATTGATTTGGCTCTTATTTATTGGTTTTTCTGACTAGGCTTTTTCTATGAAATATTTAACATAGATATATTAATGTGAGGTTTTCCATGGTCTCTTCTATCATCCCATTCAGAAACCCTTGGGCCATTGTGAGCTTTGCCATGATTTCATCTATCATGCGAAGGGCCATGATGTTCCATGGGCCAAGGCCCAATCATTTGAGTGTAAAGAAGTGTTATGAGGGCATCTAGTTTGCAATGTTAAAATTTAGGGGTTCAAGTTCTCGCGACCCTCACTTAAGCTTGTGCTTTTTTTTTTTGGTTGAATTGAGTAAAATAACCAAACTTTACCATGGATAAGACATGCAAAGACTTCGAATTTCATGCCAAAACTTCAGAAAATACATGAAAATAACTAGATATCAATTTGCAAAATAAAGGGCTTTTTACCTGTAAAGCTATAGACAACCCATTTTCAAAATCCTATAAAATTTATAAAGATAGAATATTAATGGACTTGGGTAACTACTTGGCATCAGTAAATAAAGTGATACCAACCACAAACGAAGCATTGATAAATTATAGTTAGACCAAAATGGGAAGAAAGCATTATAGAGCCTCAACAAAAAAGCAAAGTACCCAAACTACTAGGGACAAGGGACTAAACAAAATCTTGATATAAGACAACCTCAAACCAAAAATGGGCTAGGAACAAACTATAGGCAACATTGGTGAAATTCACTTTAGTCATTTGGATGGATGGAGGTGGATGGCAGATGGAAGTAGCCTTTGGCTAGATTCAAAACCAAAATCAAAAATGTGAAAAAAAACATTCTTAAACCTAGGTTCAAGTTCATTAGGTTTGCAAGTTGAATATTTTTGGAAAATTTAGCAACTAGTCTAAACTTTATAATTAAATATTAAAATTAATTGTTGAACATCATGTCTACACAAAACCCAAATTTCTGTTTTTTTTTAAAAAACTTTGTACCTATATACAATCTCTAACATTGGAAAGTGTGTAATGTGTACATATATATGGAGCTAGAGTTGGTTTTGAAATTGGGCTTCAGGATCTAGTAACACCAAAGCTTTCGTCATGAGTCACCCTAAACCCTAAACCTTGAACCTTGATTTGTGGTGAGGTGGGATAGGGTGTAGGTTTTGACTGGGAATGGGTGACTGACTTAAATGCCCAGCCAACAAGTTTGTTTACGGAAATGCATCATCCAAGGTTTTAAGGTGCATTCACACTTGGTGTTAGGGACTTTAGTGTTGAGTACCCCTAGCACCATGCTAGTCATTTAGGACTTACACTTTACTTACCATAAACATTTTATGTTAAGCTAAACATTCACTTAACATTCAGCTATTGCCCATTTAACATTGGGTGCCACCTAGGATGCCACCTAGATTTTTCAGTTAACACTTTACTTAACTTCAAGTGTGAATGCACTATTATAAGTTTACACGGGAAAGGAACTGCTTGTTCTATTATGCCCTTGAGTTTGCATGCCTTGCAAAATTGGATAGCTTGGATTTTAATGTTTGAAATTGTGGCTACATCACAAATTTGAGCCCAGTAAGTGCACAGACCAAACCAATTGGTTTGATGCCGAGTTTAATGAAGCTACAATTAATACTCGTAACTATTTTAGAAGAGTCAAGACATGGGAGTTAGTTGAACTCATTGTGATGTGGCTCTCTCTTTCCCAAATAAAGAACTAATAAAATAGTCTGGCTATATAGACCCTTGACTCAAAGTTTTAGAATTTTTTTGGGGTATGGGCCAATCAAACAAAGTGGCACATTAAATTTTTAAAAAAAAAGACAAAATCACAAATAATTAACATGAATCATAATGGGTACCTAAGCTTTTTGTAAGAGCCTAAGCCCAAAAATGATGATGAACAAAACAAAGTTAGAAATGAAAAAATTCTGCTCAAGCAATGAGGAGGGGGGGGGGCATTCAAGATATTCCTCAATAGCATCATAGTAATTTATCTCCTATTCTTTGCTCAAAAGTGTGGACTTTAGATTATATATAGGTGAGCTAAAGAGAGGCCCTTTTCACAAATATGGTATTGATGGTAAAAGCTTCAATTTATTTGGGGAATATTACAAATATTAAAAATTTATGTGAAGGGTCAATCGAAGTGGCCTATTGCGGAAAAAAAAAAACCATTGAGCTTTTGAGAAGCACTCACAACTTATTAATATGGCCCCTAGGTAATAATAATAATAATAATAGGTCTATTTTGATATGAGGCTTTTTGAAAGATGATATTTGGCTTGTGTTGAAACTTGAGATTAGTTATTATAGAGTTAGAATATATCTTGAAGGATTTTGGTTTCTTTTAGAGGATTTATTTTTTGTTGAAGATTATGGCTTTGCATGGTGGAATATTTGAGTTTCCATAATTCTTCTTTTGACTTAAGAAGGTACTTTTTTAATCTAAATGGCAAGGCCATAGTGTGAACACACCCCCCTTGTTTATTCTAATAACCAGAACTAGGAAGTCCAGTTCTTGTTAATGGTAAAGAATTGCCCAACACTGGTTCAAAAGGCCACCTGGTGGTTCAGGGTTTAAGGTTTTAGGGTTTAGGGTTTAGTGTAAAGTTAGGAAGAAAGTGTTTCATGAGCTTCTTCTTCTTGCAACAACAAACAGCATGGGGGTTGATGAGGTTCTTCCTGTTTCCAGGAACTAAAAGTGTGTTGAGGGTTGATGCTCCCAAGAAGGAAGGAAGGAAGGAAGGAAGGAAAGAAGAAGCAAGATTCTCATCAAAAGCAGACAACAACAACAATTTCAAAACAAAAGAAAATCAAGAAAATCAAAAGGGTCTTCCAAGTTCCAAACTACTCACCTCAACAGACCAGGCCTCAACTAACTAACTAACTTCCTTCCTTCCTTCCTTCCTTCCTTCCTTCCTTCCCTCTCACAGTGCCACCATTTTATTTTTTCCTGGCTAAACTTGAAAAAAAATCTCCAGATTTCTGTGTATTGGATTGTAGCATGTACCCAAAAAATGTGAACAATGCTTAAACTATTATAGCCAAATATGGCTAAACTATTTTATGAATGGCTAAACTATCTTCTGGGTGGCAAATTTATCTTTTCAGCTACATCATAAAGATGGGGAAAAATAAAATAAAATTTTAAATTAAAATACTTCATTAGACTCACACACAAGGAACAACTAGATACCTAGGCTACTCATAAGATTCAGTCCAAAACCAAACGTCAAAGCCCTTGCAAAATTGGTGTACATGAGCGTTAGCACTCATTTGGTTTGACCCACACGCCATTGTAGGTAGGTAGGTAGGTAGGTAGGTAGTGTGGCCCTACATGCGTGCATGAATTGATGCGGCTGACCATCCTCCTAACTATGGCTAGTTAAAGATGGGTAAATGTAACCTACCCATCTAGGTGATCATTGCTATGAAGGCTGTATAGCCAATGCTTGCCTTTTTTTTCTTTTTCTTTTTGGATCTGCCCATTAGGGAAGAGACTTGGCATCTGTGTAGGATTTGGGGATAAAATTGTCTGGGTTAAACCAATTAATGTTTGTGTTTTTTTCTCTCTCTCTCTCCCAGCCCCCAACCCCGCCCCCTCCTAAATTTTGTGATGTAGCCAAAGTGGCCATCATCCATAAGTTGATTCAGCCAAATCTGGCTCTAAACCAAATATGAAGGCAAAAACAATTTAATCATCCTTCTATATTTGAATTTAAAGGTAAAAAATTTTAAGTTTCCCTCTATAATTTTTGACTACCCATTTAGGAACTTCATTTAGGATCCAATGACTTCAAAAAAAAAATTCAAAAATTCAAAATTTGGTGCCTAGTATTTTATTTTTTTAAAAAAAAAACCCTTATTCATTGCCAGTTTGCAAAAGTAAAAATAAAGACGGCTAATCTAATTGGGCAAAAAAATTTTGCCAGGAAAAAAAAAAACACACTAATGGGTAGGATTTGGGGATAAAATTTTTGGCTTGAACTGGGAACCAAATTTGTAAGTGTACTGGGCATTTTTGACAATGCTCTAAATGGGAAGTGTGATGAGGGAATTGTTATGTACATCATCATCACCATCATCATCATCACCATCACCACCACCACCACCACCATCATCATCATCATTACTAGTGTTGTCAAGTCTTCAACAACTTGAGAGCGGATTTTACTTATTGCCACCACAAACATGATGGAAACAAGCAAGAATGCCCATGCTTACTTGCTTGCTTGCACATGTGCCAAAGTCCTACATACAGAGAGTGATTATGGAGCTTTGGCATTGTGTGTGTGTGTCCCAATAACAAAACATCAAATGTGGTGAATGAACCAAGTTGGAACTTCAACCAACAACAACATTGGTATTCAATCAACCCATTATAGTATTATTATTATAACAATAATAAATTTATAGGTTGTGAAAACATGTCATGAAACAAAAGCAAGGTGACTCTGTATTATTATCACCACTCATTGGTCTCAACATCATGCTGCCACTTTTTGACTTTCCACAAGTGACTCACTCCCATTGCCTGCCTGCCTGCCTTCTCATTGCAAACTACTTGGATCCCAACTATTGGAGGTTGGTTGGTTGGTTGGTGGTTTGCCACATTCTGGGTTTGCTTGGGATGTCCAGCTCCTAAGGTTTCTCTCCACCATTCAGATCATGACTCAAAATTTCCAGGTTTGATTTTTGTTCGGAACCTACAACTTTTGTCCAAACTAATGAGTGAACTTTGCACCCATCTGTCAATAGTCTCACTTAACATAACACCAAACTAATCAAAGCTTTCCCCATTAGTACATTTAAACAGATCACAACGTGCTTTTAACTGCTTGCAAAAAATTCCATCTGCATATAATATAACCCAACTATGTCACATTGCCCACACATTTCACTACCTCCTACACTATATAACCTATACTACCCACTTGCCAACTTTCCTCCACAAGCACCTTCCGTTCACAATATGTGCACCCAACAAACTTGTGCACATCAATAAGAAGCACATGTGTCCCAATTTCAGTGCATCTACAACACAAAAAATATATAACAATGACTTCAACAAATCCGACCAGTTCGAATTCGTTTTTTCTGCAATAATATAATTGCTGAAGAAAAGAAATGTACCAAATAACCTAACTTGTAGGTACACCAAATCACAATCTTGGATGGAAAGCAATCAAGACTTGCAAATTGGTTTGAAAATCATCACAGATACTTTATTTCTATTAAGCTCAACCTGATTCAATCTATTGCAGCATTCTCCCTAACAGATAGGATAGAAATAAAATTAGTGTCTCCTCACTAAGCCCTTTACACAAACAGTAAAATCATGGGCAGAAACTGAAGTATGATGAACCCAGAGAGTTGATCACAAAGTGGGTGGGCAACTATTTGAAGAACTGAAGGTGGTACACAAGTTTGCTACTCACCTGAAAAAGAGGCCTTTGTCAATAATTTGCTAGCAGATATGTGGAGGACAAGCCCTCCCAAGTAAACGGATCATCATCGTACATCTGAGTGCAACAATCCACATATCTCAAGAATGTGAATTTGAATTTTGAGCCTGAAAATAGAAACAAAGAACTTTTGCACCCTGGAGATACTAGGGCCACTTTAGAAACTACAACTAAGAGCAAGTAAAAGCCCTGATTTACTCTTGAGCAATTAATTGTATTGGCTGAAAGAGCTTCAAAATCGAACTCATTGACAACTTTAGACTCTGGACCAAGACCAATACCAAAACCAGAAATTATGACTGTGGCACCTGGGTTGCACAAATGAATTTGACGCCAATTCTTGTCTTGGTCTGGACCAAAACAATTTTGCTCTTGTTTCGGAGGACCACTGACTTGTAAACATGGGGCCAATTGATTGTGAGTATAATGAAAAACCCAGCAAGCAATTCTCAACATTCCTGCTGTTGCCTAACTTTATTTGAAACATTTTTCCTATCAGCCAACTTATTCTGGACCTGAGTCCAATTTGTCTTCTAAGGGTCCAATTTGTGCTTCAGATTGGGCCCATGTTCAATTGGTCTTGGTCCGGCGTCTAAAGTGGCCCTTAGGGGTGTGAAGATTCGTGCATTTGTATACAAAAGCCTTTTGCTTTTACAGAAGTCGTGGTCCCCCGGATCCATGTAATGCATGCATATCCACAGGTGGCCACCCGGAATTGCTCCAAAAACCAGTATCGGGTGCTGTCTCATAATGTGGCATACCTCCCTGAGATGCAGACTGCTGCCAGGCCACTGCTGCTGGTTGCGGAGACTCCTCACCCACTCCATGGGTGGGTGACAGAGATGGTGCTGTGAACTTGCTTTTAGCTTGCTGCCTGTTTAAGTCCAATGATCCCTGCATACTCTCCTGATCCTGGCTCCACAGGCCTTCCTGCTTAGGCTGCTGCAAATTCCTCCAAATCTCCCCTCTACCATAAGAAGATGCCTCCTCCTCTCCATTAGTCTGATTGTAGCTGCCATGGCCTTCACTTAGAGCAGCCAAGGCCCCTGCCCTGCTGTATGCAGAGTTATCAAAAAAGACACTCAGATCTCCACCAGGCACCTGTTGGGAGGTGTGCATGCTCAATCCTGCATCTGGCCTGACTGAATTGAACAAGCCAAGACTCATGATGCCACTTTCAAAAGGTTGGGAATGTTGGCCAATACTTGGACCTTGGCTTGAGTGTGCAAACGCAAGACCTGCTTCACCACTATGACTGGCACCCTGGGACTGGGACCATGTGGCCTCCTGAGAGTTTGCAAAAGCCTTGCCCTCCTCACTGTCAAAGAAGCTAGCAGAGGAGGAACCCAACCGTGTGTGCTGCTGCTGCTCAGCTGCCCCAAAGAGGTCACTTTCTGTGTTCCCTGCAGTGCCACTAGATGATTGTCCATCTGCACTATTGCGATGCTTGGCACGCTTATTTTTTCGACAACCCCCACCAACAGGAACATTGCGCAAAGTGCCACCTGCAGTCCAGTAGCGGCGGCAATTCTTGCAGAAATGGCGAGGCTGGGTGAGACTATAGTTATTGTAGTAGCAAAACTTGGTGTTCAAAGATTGACAACGAGGGCAAGCCATGACTTGATCTGGTGGTTTCAAGCGGCGCTCCTGGAGAGCGCGTTGGGCAAATAGCTGACTTGCCTTCTTCTCCTGTTGTTGTTGCTGCTCCTCATTACCTGAACTGCTTGGCTCCATGGCCATCCTTTCCTCTGAGTGAATCTACTCCTGTGACACCGTGTATACCATATTCTGAAACCTGGACCTCAGGCCTACTTTTTGGCTATGGCCCTTGTGTGTGTTTTCAGAAAGCTGGCGTGCAGTCAAATGGATTTTCAAAGAAGTCTTTCCACCTTCTCACTGCAGCACCATGCATCAACAGCAACACTTTCAGCACACAACACCCATCCTTATCACTTGTGTAGACCATTTAATCCAAATTGGTACGTCACAGCAACAGACTACTTAAGTAATTTGCCTAAATATAACATGAGGATGCCAATGTAAATTTTACTTCACAAGTAGCATCTTGTGTCAGTCAGGGATTGATGAGTACTTAGCCATATAACATGTACTAGTGAAGGAAGAGAACTGGAACTGACTTTCACTTCTGGTGTGCTTACAGACATAGGGAGTGCTGAAGTAAATTTATAGCAAGGAGGACAAAACGTTTACAATAATTACACAATTACAATAATCCATAGCCATTTCACAGCTGAGAAACTGGATTCAGCTATGATCTACAATCTTCTGTGCCACGGAAGTAAAAGACAAAGGGACCTGCTCTTCAAAGAAAATTCAACAGCATTCAGGCTCACTCCAATTGCTCCAACACTAGTACTACTACTCTAGCAGATCAAAATACCTCACTAATTGCTTATGTATTTCAACCACTTGGGAACCAGCCAAGCAAGTTATGAACCATGATACATGATCTAAACACACACACACACACATACACTGGGACCAAATCAGAATTTCACTGCCTGGATCTTGTTGAGCCAGGATAAAACAATTGGATGCAGATTGTCGAGTTGCAAGACCTGGGTTACCTACAGCCAAGTTCCAGTCTCTACTGATACATATGACTGATCCCTGACAGTGCCTAGAAGTTCCCCATCCCCTGCTACCACAGGCTCATGGGTTTGTGCCAACTTGCTGTTTGAACCCACGATATGTTATGCTAGTGTGCTAGTGTCTTTGAGACCTGTGAGCAAGTTCAACACTGAAAAGCACTAGGAAAAGTATGGACAATTATCCATTCCAGTTCCACTTCTAGGATTGTGATTGTCAGCTGCAAACTAAGGCCACCAACAGCAATTCATTTTCTGGGAACAGCATCAGTGCTCAACAGGATCTCTGAAGTGCTCATGTGTGTATTGCCTTGAAACTAGTGATTATGAAATTTCTGGCAGCTGTGTTTGAAAGTCAACACTAGTAATTATCTTGCAGCAAATCGTCATCAAACCTAGTTTCTGTTACTAGGAAGAAAAAAGATGTAGAATTATTGGGAAGGAAACCAAAGCGAAGCTGCTGATCATGAACGCAAGATCCCGAGACTTCGCTACACAAGCTGCATGCAGGAGTCAAGAACGAAGTTCCTAAGCATTCGGACGAGAAGGAGATTGAAGGACTCTTGCTCGATTGAAGAAGTCGATAGCACAGGAAGAAAAACAGCAGTGCAGCAGCATACACACCTTCTGTTGACGGAGTCCGCCAGAATTCTTCGGCCAGGTTCCTTGCATCAAGGCCTTCATCTACGTAAGAACTAGTCCTTCACGCATCGATTCTCAACCCCTAGAGCATCTTCTTGCCTTTGTTGACTGCCAAAGAGCTATTTTCTGATCCAGCGTGAAGAGCTTTGCAATTTGTTGAACGCTTTTGCTTCCGTCCTTCCGTCTCTCTCGGCGCAAAGCGAAGCGGTTTCGAAGAATTCGGCTCCCGGCCTGCAGCTACGACCAGAGATTTCTTCTCCCACGACTAATCACTCCAGCTCGTGATTGCTCCACAAGCAATATTCTCGGCTCTGTAAACAATATAAACTCAGTGCCGAGTGCCTCCTCCTCCAACAAGTTCCACATTAGATCTAGTAAACAAACACAAACAGTTCCCGCATGCTAATCACTCCAAGTTGTGCTCAAGACTTTCAGAAGAAGCTACCGCGCGAGTCGAAATCTGTCGATAGCAATATGAATCTATCGAGCGGAGCTATCGACGAGTGCTCGCAGGAGCAAAACAACAGGAGAGAAAAAGAATACCAATCTGATTCACCTGGAAAACCTGTTCTATAATCTTCGCTCTCATCACTCAATGCTTAATATTGCAACACTACAGAATCCTCATCTCTGGCTAGCTAAAGAAAACAAAAGAAATAAAATAAAATTCATGCAGAACTACTTCGGCCCCGGCGCCGGGTTGATCTGAAGTTCAAGACTCGTCAAGAACTACATCCACGGCGTCCGGAACGAGAAAGATGTTGCTACTGTTCTACTTCGGATCCAACTCGCAGATGCAAATCAGTTTGAATAATCCTCCAAATCGTTTTTCTCTCCTGCGAAACGTGATTCGCACCACAATCCAAGCTCTCCTCTTGGACCCATCCTCTTCCTCTCCTGTCAGGACACTCGACTTCTCCGCCGCTCCAAAAGAAAGCAAACAAAATTCACACACCTTTTGCTGCCGGCGTTTGATCAAAGCTTCCGAACCTGTGTACACACAAAATTTAAAAGAAGCTATGCTGGTGAACTCCACCAGATCCGAGACAAGGCCAGAAGAGATTAAAAAGCTGCAACGAAAAAGACAGTCACAAATTCCCGACTGCAGCAGCGACGCGAAACAAACGCGCTTGCATCTGCTGCCCTTTTACAACCGCAGCGGCACAGCAGCAGCAACACGACGACGACGACAACGACAAGGAGCGCGCGAGCCCCGGCTGGGCAAGCGCGGGCAGCTGTTGCGGTCATCGACCCCGGGCAGCTTAACGGCGGGTTGATAGACCCGGAAGGCCGTAAGGAGATGAAAATCAAAAGATCAGGAAGTAGGATGTGGACGTGGATGATGGGATGAGGATGTCGTAAGTAGATGGGGATGGTGGATGTCAACGTGGATGGTATGAGGATGTAAATAGATGGGCAATGCGGAAGATGTGGATGTGAGTGAGATGAGGAAGTTATAGCTAGATGGGTGATTTGGATGTGGGTGGGATGAGGAAGTAGTAGATGGGTGATTTGGATGTTGGTGGGATGAGGATGTACTGGAGGGGGGATGTGGATGTGGGCGTGGGTGGCATGAGGGTGGTTGTAGATGGGGGGAGGGGGGAGGGATGTAGATGTGAGTGGGATGAGAATGTAGTAAGTAGATGGGAGATGATGGATGTGGATGTGATGATGATGATGATGATAGGGCATTGGATGGTTGCTGGCGAATCCACGTTCCTCCACCCATTGGATGCCACGTACCAACATGCGCCAGACGCGACCCTTCAGTGCCGCTGGCTCGCATGCAATGGCGGCTTCCGTCCTTTTTCATACATGGCGACATCGGGCGGCGCAACTAGGCCAGGCAGCCAGGCATCCGCGGGCCGTATTGAGAGGCCACGTTTTGGTGGCCCCGTTCACACCTCCCGTCCACTTTCCTTTTTAGTTTGGTTTTGTCGTGTTTCGCTACCCTCTCTACATGTTAATGTAGTTTTATTACGTGGTAACTTTCTGTCTGAGCCCCGGTGAGGGAGCGAGGGAGGGAGGGAGGTGCGTAAAATTAGTCTACCAAATTAAAAGCTTAAATTTGGGGATGGGAAACCCCCTCAACTTGCTTTAGCACAACGAAAGAAAACCATCAAAGTTATATAGTGTGTGCGAGTGGGTGTGAGCCATGCCTATGTTAGTGAGCTTCAATGAATGAAACTCATGAGCCATGCCTACTATCATTAGTGAGCTTCAATGAATGAAACTCATGAGCCATGCCCATCATTAGTGAGCTTCAATGGATGAAACTTGAAAGCATTTTTGTTTGCCGATGGCTTTGAAACTAGGTAGAAATTGCTTTTGGGTGACTTCAAATTGGAAATATTTCTTCAGATGGTTTTTGAACTAAAAATGTTTTCTCAACGGGAACAAATGAACAAAATGGTCCAATTGCAAATTTGCTTTGTAGAACCCTGGTGTGTTCCTGCAATGATCGTTTGGGAACCTTTTTTTAGGTGTGTACTCGGTTTAGCCCCTTCTTTTCTTTTGGGAGTTTGGGGGGGGGAGCTGAAGGGAAGGGAAAAAAGGGAGGGGGGTGGTGGGCGGTTATTAACAAAACAATTTATGGCCATTAGTATACCCTTTGAGACATATGGCAATGGATAATTTAAAATGAGGATTCAAATTAAATGTTGTGGATTAGAATGAGAAATGAAAAAAAAGAAAAAAAAGGTAAACTATTGGGGACATTTAATCAAGTTGCTTTCACTTTTGAAGCCCCTTATAGTAATCTAAGCTATTCTTTCAATACAAAAAGGAAATTTTCGGACAAAGGTCAATCCCGTGACTCCAAGAGATCTTGGGAACACACGGAGATTCTGGGAGAACCTCCCGGGGCACACTACCAAGCACCCCGGGAATGTCCCCACCCCTTTGGCCTTACCTTCCTTCCAGAAATTAAAAACCTCGGAGAGTTTTAAATACTCGGTCACATTGTTACAATTTGTTTTTTGGGGGGGGATGGGGGGGCTCTGTGTTGTGGCCAATAATTTTTACCAACTTTTTTACACACAAAACATAGTAGACCAAGAAAGAGATACTTTTAACACATAAAGAGGGCTTAGCCCAAATGTGTTTTGAGAAGTGGGTATTTGCTCTACCAATGGAGTGCCATGATTTTTCACCTAGAAATGGGGATGGAAGGAAGGAAGGAAGTAAGGTGGGGAGGGAAGGGGGGGAACCAAACGACCAATAAAATGCTGGATGCTTGGAGTGGCTTTAGGCGCAATTTAAGGAGAAAACACCAATAGAATTCCTGGAAATGGGTTAACAAGGGTCCAAAACCACCCCACTCCTAAAAGTTGGGTAGGTAGGTGAGAACTAAATAAGATCCCTCACTCAACCCCACCCAAAGTAATTAAATAATGGAGTACTCGTTCCGAATATATCCGAGCAAGGCCCCTTCCCTAATAGCTAGCTATTGGGAATCAACTCCGTACTAAGTTATTATTATCGGGTTTCACACGTTTCAGTCGAGTCGAGTCGAGTCGAGCGAGCTTGACATGCAAGCGATACTTTGGGGGAATGCTCGTGATATTCGTGGATGATGTGCATAGCATCACCCAATCCAATTACTTCTTCGTGACCGATCGAGATTTATGTGACCCAGCACCCACCCGTGCACCATCCATCCATCCATTCATCCATTGGAATGTGTTTTAAGATGAAATCCTGATCATGGTTTCTACTCCAAAGTTCAGGGTTAAAACATTAAACCCTAGAGAATATTATAATAATAAATTATTTTTCAAGGCCAATTTCAAAAATAGATTTGAAATATTTGGAAAGCGCAACAAATAATTTTCTGGCCGATTTTCATTATGTTGTTAAGAGATGGGAGGGAAAAAGGGTTGTTTTTTAAGCATATTAAATGTCTTTAGTCGTTATAAAAACTTAGAAAATTGAAATTTATATTATTTTCAAATCAAGACAATCGTGAAATTTCATGGGTTCAAGTAAATTTTAAACAAAAATATTATTTTAAAATTAGGTTTTTACTGATAATGATCAAATTAATATCTAAAACATCATGGGATAAAAGTTCATCAATATATCAATGACAAAATCAATAAGATTGGGGTGTAATCACAAACAAGGTGAGTTATTTTCAGCTTAACTAGTGTTAACTTGATATGTTTGCATGTTTAATATACAAGTTAATATTTGTACAACAATCCTTCGAATATATCAATTTGGGGGTTAAATAAGTTTGAAAATAGTTCATTAAATATTCAAAAAAATTAAAATGTTTAAAATTCATAACAAATGTTTTTTTTTTTTTTTTTTTTTTTTGTTTAAAAAAAATTTTGATATATTTTAAAATCTTTTTTTAAAATTTTTTTTACCAATTTTTTGTTTTTTTTTAACCAAATAAAGTT
>Ga0116231_10005346_pt1 | contig 25337 bp, 26 predicted proteins | sample S1TSphgellanicum_2_FD_89695 | JGI IMG/M metagenome (GOLD analysis project Ga0116231, IMG submission 89695) | Host-associated microbial communities from peat moss isolated from Minnesota, USA - S1T2_Fd - Sphagnum magellanicum MG | ecosystem: Host-associated > Plants > Peat moss > Unclassified... | reverse complement strand
TTATAAAAAATAAAAAAAAAGTAAAAAAAATAAAAAAAAAAAAAAAAAAGAAAAAAGAAAGGAGAGGGGGGGGGGGGGGGGGGGGGGGGGGGGGGGGGGATATTTTTAATTTGATGGTATAAGGTGATGACATTCTCCTTGCAAAGCTTTCCAAACCTAAATTATCAAGCCATAATCCAAATAAATCCACACAAAACCTTAAACAAATAAATTAAAAACCCTAAAAAATTATAGTGATAAATTAAACATTAACAACAAAACCTTGCACATATAATCTTGATAACTATATAGAAAATAGTTTTGGACATGATCTATTTATCATTAAAAATCAAAGTTAAAATTTTAAAGAATTTATATGAGTGAAAAAAAATTTAATTTTTTGTCGACCCCTTTCATACCTTCTTATTTGATTATCTCCAAATTGAAAAAGGTTTCCACTCCCCTTCAAAAAAGAAGAAATGAATTTCAATTGTTCAATATATGTGTTCATGATTCTTCCCTCCAAAATTAACCTAACTTTGAATTTAATTAATATAAAATATATATTTTGCAAAAGTCATAAATGTTGACAAATTTACTTAACCCTAAATCCTCCATTGATCCATTTTAGGCTAGAAAATAATACCCTTTTTTTTTTTCAATCCAAGGCACTAAATTAGTTTATTTTATTGTGTACAATATGTAATAATGGTGCAAAGTGGAGGTTCAAGGCAAGGTATCAATGGCAAGAAAAACCTACAAATGCAATATCCACATGGGGGTTTTAAATTATGTCTAATTTAATGCTAACCAATTGAATGCAATACCTACATTTGCATTAATTTCATCAACAACATTAACATCATGTAGCTAGGTAGGTAAGTAGGAGGGAAGGTGGGTAGGTAGGTAAGAATATGAATGACATACGCATGTAGTGGACAAGTCCCTAGTTGGGTGGTAGGCATATAAGGGGGGTGGGGGATTTAGTAGGTGGGAAAGAGGGGGTAAGGATCTAGTAGGTAGGTAGATGAGTAGGGGGGGCTTGATTCCTACTTGGTAGGCAAGGCCAAAAAGGTGAGTAGTAGGTAGGTAGGAAGGTAGGTAGGTGAGATTAGAGTTGGGAAAAAACAAACAAGAAAAATATAAAATAAAATCCCATTAAAGGGTCAGCGCCAAAAAGGTAAACAATTATCAATGCACAATTTAGCCACTAATGAGAAATCCGTCCCCATCCAGTGGACAGAACTGCCAACTGGTACACTGGTGGGTGCTGGTTCATGCTGGCCTGTGTATTGAAGGACAAGTATTGAAAATTTAAACAAGTTATTGAGAGGAGTTTTGACAGCCAGAGGTTTAATGCTCTGGACTATCCACCAGTTGGAGGCAACTGGTGGACAGGCTGCTGCCAGTCCAGAATACAGCGACTTGTGAATTAAGTGACCACTGTTGTTCCTGACAGGGGATCTTAACTGAGGGGTTTTTTAATAATTAATTAATTAATTAAATTCATTAAAAAAAAAATTTCTTATGTCTACTTGGGGAGTCAAGGAACAGACATAAAGGCCAAGCTCAAGGCTAATGAATTATAAGTGTTGTACACTAAACTTAAAAGTGTAATATTACAAAAGAAAATTGTCCCCATTTCAACTCTTTGTTTTCTAAAGAAGGAGAAGACTAAAAAGTAACATGATCCTTTAAATTTTGTAGCAAACTAGTGATGAACCAATTTTGGTCACAAGATGAATGAAATCCCAATTTGCAAAAGTGCTAAGTTTTGACATGAAGCCTACAAGACTACACACGTTGGTTCTTATAAAAAAAAAAACCCATTAATAAACAATTAATGAATGCAAAAGACAATATGTTTTTTTTTCTATGTTCAAAGTTCCATGAAATGAAACAAGACTTCTATAAACTAAGGCAAGAGGATGAAGAAACACCCTTTGTGTGGCAAATTCAAGTTTCCTATAGTATAGGTACCTATGAAAATGTGTACCTACATGATCGTGAAAGAATATATAAGGCAACAAGGAGCATTGTTTGTGGCCTTGTGGATGGAGGTGGTGGATTTATATCCATGGATAGATAGCATGGGGTTATGATCAAGTTGGGGTCAAAGTTACTAAACTCTTGGCTTGATTGAATCATGACCATGGAGTCGAACCTAACAAGCCACAAATGTGGCCTTTTGAAGGTTTAAATGAAAATCAAGGATCTAAGAGTATTATGGTATTGGTGAATTGGGTTTATATTGGGCTCACTACATATAGCCATTTTCCTTATGGTTTAATAGAAAAGTGAGGCGCTTTGGAGACTACCAACATATCATAATATACTAGGGGTTACATTTGGGACCCAAGTTGTCATTATAATGTGGAAAACATGTATTTTTTTCCCCCCTAATGTGACCTATTGAAAAGGGTTTTAGAGGTCCATTGAGGAAACAATAGAGTCTTAGCTCCTACAAACTAATTGGCCTATTGATACACAATTGGTGCAAAATTAAAACCAAAGATTTCGTGATGGAAGTAATTAAAGTCCTCACAAGAATTACTAATTAAATTTAAATTAACCTAGATGTGCCAAAAACCAAGTGGTAGGATCGATGGTTTTGACATTTGACATTTGTGTTATATAGGGTGCAACCTTTGTACATAGTAGTTCCAGGGTTTTTTTTATAAAAAAATTCTGACATTATTGAAGTGGTGATCGTCAATAAGTGAAGTTAGCTAGATTTTGTGATAAGAAAATGCAAAAGTCAAGAAAAATTTAGCATCCTTTTATATTTTTGTTTACTTGTTACAACTTAAGATATAATTTTGTGAATTTTTTATTAAGAAAAATTGGAAATTTCGCAAATAAAAAACTCAATTTTTTATTTTATTTTTTCCAATTTGAAAAAAAATCACCATTTGGCAAAATAATGTCAAAAAGAAAAAACCATATGTTATATTAATACGAGTATTAGTAAAGATCAACATATTAGTTCAATATGACCTAAGGCAATACCAACCTTTTACCAGTTTTAACCTAGTATCAAACTTGATGTAATACCAAGTATATACCCACCACATATCATGCACAAATTTGCCTTGGACCTAATATTAATACAAAGTTGGTATGAAAGTTTTTTAAAAGTAACCAACATCAATAGCTTATATATATATATATAAACCCATACCAAGACTAGTCTAGTATATTCAATACTTTTTCAAGTTCCATAGTAATTAAATTATTTTTAAATATTGAAAAATTTAACAATTATATGTTTGAAATGTTGAAATTTAAGGAGATTATAAGGGAGGAGAAAATTAAAATTTTGGTGGAAATTTAAAAAAAAATTTACTTCATGCCAATCCACCATTGTAGAACATGTACCCAATAATAAATAATATTTACGTATCCTAGAATTTGGTGGAACATTAAAGTTATCCTCAAAGATAGTAAAACCTAAGAACAAAATCTTGAGTTTCACTAAAACTAAGGATGAAAATCAAATTACAAGATCTAGGATTGTGACAAAATAAAATAACAAAAGAAGAAACTCAAACTTCCTCTTCAACTCAAGATGATTTGCATTTCCTTTTTTTATTTTATATATATATATATATATATAGGGGCCTACCTATGTTATGGGATACCTAAAAAGAACTTTAAAAAATTAGACCAAAAGTTAGAGAAGGTCTTCCCAAGTTAGCCCCTTAAATAGTCCCTAACTTAAACCCTAGATAATCCTTAGGCCCTATATAGGTTATTTTAAGGATAACTTTATTATGTTATTTTTGCAACAGGAAGTATTAAAAATATGTTGTAAAAGGTCTCATTATGTTGGATGTTGAGAGTTAAGAGAACCAGTAAGAGAAGTTACAAATATTTATTGCCAAAATTTCAAAAAATTATTATTTTCACTATTATAGTAGAATATGAAAATAAAATAATTATATAACACTGGGTTTTGATGTACTTTACTTTAGGAATTGTCCATTTATGTGCAAAATGGAGGACAACAACACATTTATTTGGCTATTTGGATTATGATGAGAGTGGATGAATGGATTAAAAGATTTGTTGAATTGAATACTTTGTATGAACTATGAAATTCACCTCAATTTTTTTTAATAAGTATTGATTGGTTTCCTCAACAATCACTTGGTGGTTTTTTTTTCCATCCCCAATAACCAACCAACCAACCAACCAGCCAACTAGCCTAACACAGATGGAAAATAATGACTCCATCTGAAGAATCATTAATTTGTAATAAGCCAACAACAATTTAATATACAAAAATGTGTAAAATTTGAACTTTTTCACTCTTCCTTGTTTATCACTCTAGCTAGTTGCTATTAATGGTCCTTGCACTTTATCAGTCCAGATGCTCTTGGCTATTTAAGAGCAGGCTGACTAGTAGTAGCAGCACAAGTGCCTGTACACTGTATTTTGGATGTACTACATCATCCAAAATACAGTGCCAAGTATTGTATCATCCCCACCTATAAACATGAAAAAGTAAAGTGGACTGTATTAAGTGGAAGACTGATTAAAAAAACAACAGTCACCACCTGGGCCAATCATTATAGTTGACCAATGAAAAACAATCGTGACCACCTGGGCCAATCATTGTAGTTGACCAATGAAAAACAATCACCATCTTGGCCAATCATTATAGTTGACCCAATGAAAAACCATCATTTCCTTTTTTACTGGGCCTCTTTTATAGAGGGCACTGTATTTTTTGGGGGAATCTTTTAGAGGCCCAAAACTGAGTTGCACACTATTTGACTACAATAAAAGTGTTGAAGCCAGTTTAGTGCTGTCAGTACAAGATGGTCTAAAGAATGTTTGAATAAAGCATCTTTATTAATTATTATTAATTAATTATTGAAGGGCTCCAGGAAATGAAATCCAGAGTTTATTTATTGATCCCAGGAGGTAAAAAATGTCATTGATTGTTTGTACTAGTTTTAGCTTGGCAAAATTCAGGTTTTATGCTTGATTTTCTAATGTTGGTTTTGTACAACAATAAATGTGGGATATTATTTAATTAGGAAATATATATACTTGAAAGGAATAGTATCTATCATTCATGGACATCTCAACTAAAGTAATCATTAATTAAAATTATTATCACCATGGTTGTTTTTTTTTTTTGAAAAAAGATTTTGTGATAATGTAGTCAAGGTGGCAATCATTCAGAAAATAATTTAGCCAAATTTGGCTACATGCTAAATCAGTGTTTGATTGATGTTAGAATATGATATTGTATTTGTCCATGTCACATTTAATTAGTTGTCATGTTGTCCCCTATGTGTGAATTACTTTTCAAATTTTTAATAATCAATATTGTATTAGATGTCCAAATAAAGATAAAAATCCATAATACATTTATGATAGTTTCATATTTTTTTATTCAAAATTGAAGACATTAAAGTTCATTCTTACAAATGTGGTACAACATCAAGTAGTAAGAGTTTCAAACTTTTTAGCAATAAACTTTAACTATGAAAAGATTATAACTTCTTACATAATTGTGTTTTCAAATGGTGGCTTTGATATTGCCTATTGTTGCACACTTCTTATTTTTCAACTTAAGACATGAATTCACTGAATAAAAGAGAGGAAGGAAGCAATCTACAAAAATGATTGAAGGGAATGGGGTTGAGTCTTCAACCACTTGTCTAGGGAGGGAAAGTTCTAGCCTCAACAAGGTTGGTAAGAAATTCATATGGAGGTTTGAAGATGATAAAAAAGGATAAATTTTGATTTTGATTTCATGGTGCTTAACAATGGGGAGGTTGTAAGATATTGTCATATCATATAGGTCCTTACCATTGTTGACTAATTAACATATTATGCCCACTTTTGATAGTTCCATATGAGGCAACTTTTGAAAGAAACTATGGACAAAGGAAATGATAAATGGAATTTTAAAATTCTAAACTACACCAAAGTTACCAATTCCGAGGGAATTGAGAATTTCGTCAATCATAAATTTGTATGAAAATATTCATGCCAATTATGATCTAAAGGTTCTTATTACAAAATGCAAAATTGAAACAAGCATCATACATCTTGCACTTATAGTTATAACCATATACTTACAATAAACAAAAACATGAAATTTTGCATCCAATCCCTACAACATTTGACACTAGTTCTTCATTCAAATGTGTGCAAACAATATTCATGATGAAAAATGGGGCTATGCTAATTGTGAAAGAATATGATTGAACTCCAACATTTAACATCATTAAATCTCCTAGTTGTTCAAAAAATCAACCATGTATGACTATAAAAGCTTGATAGATAAAGATGGCTATCAAATTGTGTACCTTAACCATTTTGACAATGAAGCAAATCAAAAGTTGTAACAACATGAAAAAATGCATCAATTGGCTTGAAAAATTAGGTGCACCTGCTTTCCAAAATTAGATTGTAAATCATGTGTAATCAAATTAGAAATCCAAAACTACTAATGTAACGATTTCACAACAACTCTCACTAGTGCAAATGACATCATGGAATAATAAACTTTGTAAAAATTGTCATAAACATTTTTAATTACGCAATGTTAGTACAAATTTAAATAAGTCAATCTTTTAATAAACATGATAAAATATACATATAAACCATTCAATAAAAAGTTGGCACAAAAGAATTGATCAATGATCTCTTGATTAGTTGAAGACACATGTTACCATTGGATTAGGGCATATGTGATCATTCCTATAATGACCTAGACTTGAGCTTAAAAACTCTTCTTTAAAAGGTTAAAGTTTACTAATTATAATGAGTGATAATTGCTTCCTTGAACTCTAAGGATTCTTCAAACATGACCACTTTTCTCGCAAATCAAATCTTGACAAGATATTTTTATTTACATGGGTGCAACCCATTATCAATGCAAACCTTCCTTCACTCATTTTGACCTTTCTTAGGTTTTTTGTTCCAAATTATGATTTTTTATTCACTTGCTTGAAAATCACTTATAATGACCTTTGTCAACCCTCTTGCAATTTTGGAATCATCAGTTGCATATATTGACAAGCAATTAATAAAACATGACCAAAACAAATGCCTTCAAACATCACTTGGTATTGTAAGGCAAACATGTAACAATGGGATGGAAAAACAACTCAAGGACATTGCCTAAGCACTAATTACCTCCTCAACCACACATTTTCAATTGTGAAAATTAACGTATTTACAAATGTAAATTTGTAAAGAGTGAGATCTTCAAGGAATTTTACTTGGACCTCATCATTCTTCTTGTATGGATTATTGGATCCAAAAAAACTATGATGGCCAAACTGCAATTGGTGTGGAATGTTTCTTGGCTGATTAGAGAATGTGGTTGTTTTCCTTCATATAATGACTACTTGCACCTTCCTCAAAACACGTATGCTTGGATGAAAGACATCAACAAGTTTGCACATAACAATAATTTGATTTGCCTTCATGTATTTCACAATGCCTTATCACATTAGTCTTAACAGAACTAGCTCTACACATTATGTATCGTAAGACTTGAAAGTTTGCAACATCAATGAATAGGTAGGTTATTATTAACAACAAATAAATTTCAACAAATTGAATTTTATTGTGAAGTTTCAACAAAGCAACTTGAGCACTCAAAGCTACAAGTTGATATGCATTTCCCTCACTTTGGTTGCTCTTAATTTCTTCTTTTGTGTTGACTTTCAACATTGCACAATTTGAGGTGCCCATAGTTTGGCCATCAACTTGGTTCATCACAAATCAAAATCCATAAAATAAATATCCATAAAACCAAAATAATTGAAAATAAGACTAATACATGTGGAAGAGAATTCAATGTATGAATTGCTTGCCAACCACCTTCAAGAGAATGGCCACATGAATGTTATGGATAAAATCTAATCAAACTTTTTGAAATAACTTATAAAAGTTCTTGGTGACACCTATTCATTATGCAATCTAATTCTTCCGACTTCCAACCTTTCAATAACACATTCACCATCAAAGCTTTTGGTGACCAATTGTTCACTACTCACAACCTTAAGAATTCTACCTCTAACTAGTACATGCAAATATTTCTTAATGTTGTTAGGGTGGTAGAGATAATGAAACACCTTCTGCATTATACTTTGGTTACAAGTAAAACCAATTTCCACTATTCCAATTCTTTGAAATGAGGATTATCATATAACATTGTTGATGGAGCACAATGATTGTTAACCAAGTGATGACCGAATTGGTAACCAATGCTAGTTGCCATAACCCATGACAAAAGATGACATCATGTTAAATTAGGAATAAGATTGATTTAATCTAAGCTATATATCCATGATGAGGTTCAAACATGTTCATGTCACATGAAAGTCAAAAACACAATTCTATTGATTGGAGGTTGGTGAATGCTTTTCACTTCACATGTGAATTTTCTTTTGAAGATTAAAAAGTTCAATAGGCCTTGGTTTTGTATGAAGCACTATGGTTCCTTTAAAAAAATTCAAGGGTTTGAAATTGTTATGATTGTGAGATACATAGCACAATTCTTTGTTTGCCAAGCTTTGCATTCTTGTCATGCACATGTTTGCATCATTTTCATCACATCACATCATACATGTGATAATGTCACTAGGATTGGGGCAAAATATGTGTGTGACTTTCCATGTATCATTATCACATAACATTGTGATGAATTCTAGAACTTCTTGATGTCATTTCCTTGAGAATAGGACTGACAATCACCCAAGAAAGTTTTAACTAATGATTGGGTCAGACCCATAATTGAATTTCAAGTTCAGTTGAATGTGGTGGAGGACGAAAATCTAGGCAATTACTTTAAATATGGTAGCACTGTATAATGTTCATAACAAAAACCAAAAACTAAAAAATTGCAAGCCAAATTATTTAACCCTACATACATCAATGCAAGTATCAAATTACAATGAGGATTGAAATGGTGAACTTGTTATGTAGCCATAAACTTCTAGTTCTGAGAAGAGTTCATGCAAGGCAAAAAAATATATCTCAACACGTTCCACCCTAAAATTACAACAACCACAAAATTTCCAATGTATGTAAATATAAGAGCAAATGACCCATGTTCCATAGCCATTTACACATTTCCACCCAAATCAAATCTGAATGCAACAGGACTATTCACTAAACCCATTTTCCATCAGAATCGGTCAGTTCCAAGTGAGCATTTTACCTTGGTTGCCACTGTAATGGGATCTTAGTGGACAACTTCATTACAGATTCATCCCCATCAATTATATATATATATATATATACACACATCTATAATGCTGATTTTCTAATGTCTCTAACCTCATCTGAAGGTGCATGAGTTGCACCCAAGTTTTGAACCCTTTGTTGCCTCACACAAGCTGCTGATTATAAACCCTGAGCATATAACCCTGAGCACAACAAAGTTCAGCAAAAGCTTGAACAGGAAAATGAACTGAAAGGCTCTAAGTAATTCATGTTGGGAGTACAAATACCCGGGCTTTAGAAAACTGATCAACTCTGACCCATGCAAGCAAGAAAGAAAGGGCCAGGAATCAGGATTCAGGAGCAATAAATACACAATGAAAGAATCTACAATGAAAGAACTAGACTAAATAATAATGTAATATATGTATTCAAGCAGTAATAATAGTAATACATGCTATAATATGAAATTGCAAAAGAAAACTCCATAACAACAATTTGAAAAGGTGACAATAATAATAATGAGTGCAGTCATAACCTTATATGATGAGTTGCTCATGCAAAATAACTCACAAAAAGTATCAGACCATCATCTTAATCACAAACAACAGCACCGAACAGCAATGACTATTCACTGACTTCTTCCACTTCCAACAACAGTGTCATGACTACCCACTGACTTCATGACCTCCCCCATGGTTGGTGTGCCATGACTACCCTCCGACTTCATCTGCTCCCACCCACAGCTGGGTATAGATAAGTGTATAATAATAAGCCACCCAAAAACTAAAATCCAGAAACCCACATTTCCAGAACCAAACTGGACGAGGACTGAGTCATGATGTTGGCTAGCACTTAAAGAAACATGCATCTAAACACTGTTCACCCAAGTCTTCCAAAACAGAGAAGAGAAGAGAAGAGAAGAGAGAGAGAGAAAGAGAGCTCTATGATGATCCTGACAGGGGAAAAAAACTTGGAACCAAAACCCCACTTTCCAAAATTTCAAATGAAATCTGCTCAATTTTGAAAGAAGTTCCTGGAGAAGAAGAAGAAGAGGAAGAAGAAGCAGCTGGAGAAGATCTTTCTTCTTTCTTCTTCCTCCATTTTGAATTTTGTTTTTTCTTTTGATCTTTGCTACTCATACAATTTGTGTGGTGGTTTAGGCTAGTGGAAGTGAGAATTATCTAATCAATTAGCTGAATTTGTCAATCTTGACCTTGTTCATTTCGAGGAGCCTGCTGTTTCAATTTCTCGTCTGAGCTCTATCTTTGTTTCTGTTTTATGGGTCTGTTTTTTGCTTACAGGAAAGGCTCAACTGAGTGTTCTGCATGCACTTTGAAACAAATTCATAACTACATGTATGTATGTCCATGGCAGAAATTCAGGCACCTTTCGTAAGGAAGTTCTTTGCACAAAACACACATTACACAGAATTTATCCCGGAAACCTCAAGCTCCCTGGATGGCTCGCCAGCTGGCTGGCACTAGAGCTTGGGTGGTTTTGAAGAATGCAGCAGCAGTGAAAGTGCTGGAGTCTGAAGGAGCATTGTCAAGGTGATGTATATATGGTTGCTTAAGCTCTCTTCTTGTTGCTGTGCTCACTTGTGGGCTCTCGACTGCTGCTCCACCACTTGACCATGCACTCCCTACAACTTTGCTGCTGATGGGTCTTGAAAGATTCTAGAGAGTATTCAAGCTCCCCTGCTGCTGCTGCTGCTGCTGCTAAAAATGTAGTTTTGAGAAGTTCTATGATCATCATCGGCTTGTCCTTCCCTGCAACGCCTGCCAAAAAAAAGTGTCCACAGCTCAAACCCTTCAGAGGGAGGCCAAGAAAAAAACATGACCAATTGATTGATTACTAGCAGCAAGCTTTGCAAGGTCACAGACCACTACCCAGATGAAGATTCAGCTTCACTAGAGAACTGTAACATGATCCGTGTTTGAGCTTCACCTTTTTTGTGATGCTGATGCCACTGCCTCCTGGATCACCACTGCTTCCATTTTCAGGGCTGGAGAACAAATGAGCTGTAGCTGCACCATTACTAGCAGAGCCTGAGCCATCTGCAGCTCCAGCAGCAGAAGCTGGAAGTTGCATGACCTCAGTGTTGACAGAGTCTTGTACAAGAGCTTCTCTACTGCAGCTCTGATCATGATGATCCCTGTGATCTTGCTGAAGACCAGCAGCAGCAGGAGGCAGCTGGAGTGCCACATCCTGGGACTGAGCTCCCTCATGGGTCACCTTGCTGGATGCTCGGGGTGGAAGTTTGCTTCCACCATGAAGACTTCCTGCATTGTGGTAGAGAGCTTCCAATTGGTGAAAGTAGGGACAAGTCTTGGAATTCTCAGCACGCTTCTTGTTGCTCTCCTTCGTCTTCCTGTAGTACTTGTTCACATTCTCCCACTTCTCCTTGCACCTCTTGGCGTTCCGGAAGCTGTACCCCATGGAAGACATCCCTCTGCTGATCTCTTCCCACAAAGGCCCCTTGGCACCTGTCTCCTGGAACCTAGACTCCATCTCCATCCTCAAACGGATCAGAGCATGAACTTCCGGGGTCGGCCACCTTTTGCTGTGCAGATCAAACCCATCTTTACCATCTCCGGGTTCAACATCTTGGGGATGCTGCAGCTGCTGCTGGATCCTGTGGTTGCGAGGTTGGATTGCAGTAGTGGTGTGTTGTTGTTGTTGTTGTTGTTGTTGTACAGGAAGAGGTGGTGGCGATGGTGGTGAAGATGGGTGTAGTGGGTGTGGCTCTGGGATTCGGGGAAGCTGCAAAGTCTGGCCTGTCACCTTCTGCAACACAGCAATGAGTGCCGCATCTCGAGTGGCGGCGAGAGTGTGTTGTTGGATGCGGAGCTCATGCTCACGGGTCATGCGCTCCATCTCTTGTCTCTTCCAAGCTTCTTCTCGAGCTATCCTGTCGTGCTCCCGCTTTTCCATGGATTCCAGAAACTTACGTTGCATGGCTTCTTGCTTGTCCATCAGCTTCTTCACCAACGACTCCAACAACATCACCTTCTTCTTCGAGGAGCTGCTGCTGGTTCTTGCATGCAGATCCCCATGGTCACTGTCCTTGCTGCTGCGCTTGAATCTTTTCTTGCTCCTAGTAGTATTGTCGTCCTCGTCCTCGTCCTCCTCATCTCCTCCTTCAGCTTCATTATGGTTCTCTTCGGAAGAATCTGAAACAGCTGCGACGTTGTTGTTCTCCTCCTCCGTTGCTGCTGCTGCTCTGAATGCAGATGGAGCACCCATATGGTCTAATCCTCTTCCTCCTCCTGCAGGCAGCAGCAACGTTGTTGCAGCTGTTGCATGATCAGCGTCACGGGTGGATGCACCGACAACATTGTTGCGGCGGCCACTGTAGAGAGCATCCAGCTCGCTGAAGAAGCGATAATTCTTCCCATCTTGTCTCCCGGCCTTACCATCTTTGGTTTTCTTGTAGTACTTGTGAATGTTCTCAAACTTCTCTTTGCACTTCTTCGCACTTCTGTGGTACCCAAGCTCCGCAAGCTTCCTGCAAGCAAGCAAGAAGTAATGTCCGAGTCAGTCAGTTCTCAAAACAACTTCTATGCCACCACCACCCAACAGGAAACCTTGCTGCAAGGTGAAAAAGAAGAAGCAGCTTCCTGCAAGCACAACAAGAAGAGGAGCTCCGCAGCAGCAGTGAGAGACTGTGTTACCGAGCTACATCTTCCCAAAGAGGTCCCTTGAGTCCAGAATCTCGGAAGTTGGAATCCATTTCTGATCTGATCTGAATGAGTAGGAGAGTCTCTTGTCGAGGCCACCGGTTGCCTCCTCCTCCTCCAGTGCTCCTTCCTTCCTCCCCAAGTTCCATGTTGCCATCATCATCTGCTGCTGCTGCTTCGTGACCTAGCTGCTGCGCCTGGAGACTCATACCTGCAGCTGCGCTCAACATCTGTTTGGCAAATCCGGTGTTCGTCGGAGGAGATGGCCTGCTGCTAGCCACAGGCGGCGATGGAGAAGCTGCAGCTGCTTCTGGAGAATCTGGTCCTCCGCCTCCGAGTCCTAGCTGGTGGACCATCTGGTGCTGGTGCTGAACCGAAGTTTGCTGTTGCTGCTGGTGGTGGTGGTTATGGTGTTGTTGCTGCTGCTGCATATGCTGATGTTGTTGGCGTTGCTGGTGTGGTGAGTGAGAAGAAGCTTGTGACTGCTGATGGGCGTGAAGATGGTGAAGACTTTGTTGTGGTTCTTTCGGGGCTACTACTTGTTGCTGTTGATGGTGAGAGTACAGATGCTGCTGCTGCTGCTGCCCAGGATGATGATGGCCGTGACCAGAGGTGGGAGGCGAGAGAGACATATGATCATGAGCCAGAGAGAAGATGTGAGCCTGACTCGGATGCTGCTGGCTTCCACCCACCACAAACTGGGGCACCTCTGTAACACCATACTGCCCTGAGGATTGCATCTTCTTCTTCTTCTTTCACACCCCCCACTGTCCTCCAGGAGCTCCTGGCAGCAGCCCCTGGACTGGGCTCAGATTTTCTCTCCTACCTTCTTCTTCCGTCTTCTTCCTCGTCGTCCTCAGGCTTCAGTCTAACCTTCTTCTCATGATGCACTTCATCTCCAAATTACAACATCCCACAGCAGCCTACACATCCCCATTTTGTTACTACTCCCCTGATCCTACTCTCCTCCTGATCCTGCTCCCACCCGAAGTCACCTGCTATTCCACACCGCTGGAGCTTCAGAAAGCCTGCTGCAACATAAAATCTCCAAACCACTAACACCAACAACAACAACACCCACCACCACCAAGAAGAAGAAGCTAACAGAAAAAAGTCACAAAACACACACACACACACTCTCTCTCTCTCTCTCTCTCTGAGAATAAACTGCAATAAAAGAATCCGATTGTTCAAACCTCCAATACAGCAAGTCCACAGTAGTAGACCTGTAGTGTGATCAAAAGCTCATGAGACTCTCTCTCTCCAATCCCAGAGAGAATGGTACTTCTCATGAGCCTCACAGTCTCACAACATCCCTTCCTCCCCTTCCTCCACTCCATTCTCTCTTTGTCTCTCTGTCTGTATATCTCTGTGTCTATCTGTGTCTCTGGGTTGTTTGTCTCTCTCTTTCTCTTCTCCTCCTTCCATCTTCAGATTGCCGAAACAATAAGCAGAGATCATGTGCAAATCCACGGAAACAAAACTCGTCTTTGGAAACCAAAACAATGATCCCACAAAACAGAGGAAAGAAGAGAAAACAAAAACAAACACACAACCCAAAGTTGTGCAACCAAAAGAGGAGAAGATCCTGAAGATTTCTGAATCCGATTCAGAACAAAACCCAAAACAGAACTGAGCGGAAAGAAGATGAAAATCCCATCAGAAAACAGATCGACCAAAACTTCTTCGCCCAACTCTTTCTGGCAGACAAAACCAGCAGCGGCAGCACAGGAGGAGCAGTAGTGCTATCCTCGAGCAACGGCAGCAGCAGGAGGTGCAGACGGATGGATGAAAAACATCCAAGGATGAATGAGAACAAACAAGAAGCGAAATTGAAAAAAGTAAACAAAAACATACATGCGCACACAAGGTGAAAACATCCAAAGATGGATGGATGGATACCAAGAAGCGAAAAAAGAAAAAGGGGGAAAAAAAAGAACACACACAACGTGAAAACATCCAAGGGATGAATGGATGGATGAATACCAAGAAGCAAATAAAGAAAAAAGGCAAACCACACACACACAATGGGAAAACATCCAAGGATGAATGAAAAGCCAAGAAGTGAAAAGAGGAAAAAAAAAGAAGGGAAAAAACACACACAGAACAAAAAGGTGGAAACATTCAAGGATGGATGAAAAACCAAATACATGATGTGAAAACATCCAAGGATTACTGAAAGCCAAGAAACAATAAGATTTTTAAAAGAGCAAAAAAAACATACATACACGAATCAGCCTTTTTTTTTTTAAAAAAAATTGGCGAAATGTCTCCAAAAAGTGAAAATAAAATTCAAAATTCAAAAATGAAGTGAGTTTTCAATCACCATAAGTGAGGGGGAAAAAAGAATTAGTAAAAAAATCCATATTTGGTTTGTCAGTGTGACAGTAGCCCAAAGAGATTATAGAAGGATGATTAAAAGATTTGTACTCCATATCTGTTTTATAGCCAAATTTGGCTAAATTCTTCCTGTTTTCAAAATCTTTCTATGGATGATTGCCACTTTGGCTTAAATAAATAAATAAATAAATGCCCCAAAAAAAAACCACTGACACACATACACAAGGTAATCAATAACTTAATTAAAGCGATAACTTTAATTAATAACTTTGATAGAATATTTGCTTACTTATTATGGAGAGAGTACATTTAAAGAGATACTTGTAAGGTAAGTAATTAATTAATGTTTTGGTTGTTGGGTTTAGGTACTTATTAAGCTGGCCTTTAATTTTGGGCCTTCATACAAGGGGATTAGGTCAGGACAAATAATAATAGACCACGTGAATCAACAAAGGAATCATAATAGTGAAGAGAAAAATAAGGAGAGGTTTTTTTGGGGGGAGGGGATAGCCCATGGGGTGAGTAGTGTGGAAGTGGAATTAGGTATTTTTCACTATTTTTATCCACATATAATTAATTATTATATTTTTTTAATTTTAATTTTTGGATTATTCTCTATTATTTTCTATTTTCATTACTATTTTTTTATTCAAATGTCCAACAAGAGGCTAATAGAATGGGAAGAGTATGAACAAAACACTAGCAAGTGGACTTGTTTTAAATGGGCAACTTGTTAAGTGAGCAACTTGTTAAGTGGGCCAACTTGAGGTTGCTAACCTAATTAGGGTTTCATCAATTAGGAGTCCAAAAAGAAGGAGACAAAAAATATGGGTGTAGGTGTCTTTGTGAATTTTTTTTTAAAGGGGGGGGGGGGAATTGGGAGTTTTTTAGGGTTTTTTTTAGCTTCATTTGTTGTCCACTTCATTAAGATAGAAGTTTCCTTTTTTTTAATTCCAAGTCTTCATGTCTTTTTGCCAATTTCCAAATATCCTTGATTCCATCTTCCAACACTTTTTCAAGATGTTTCAATTTGGATCCAATCTATTCAACCAACCCTTTACTTGACAAGACTTTCAGTGAATTCCTTTTTCCTAGGGTTAATATTCCCCCATGAATCATGGGATTTTCTTTTCTTCTTCTTTTTTTTGAATTAAAAAAAAAAATTGCAAATTGTTTGTCTACTACAACCATTAATTTAAAAAGGATTCCTATGAAATTGAATCCCCTTGTTGGATATGTGAATCGTTAAGGGAACTTATGTTTGTACTTTGTAGGGAAAGACCATGAACATGGATGGAGCACCTTTTTTGTTTTGCTCGGAATGCCATTCATCTTTATGCAGATACTAAAGTTCATGTTTTCAAGGGGTTTTCAAAGCTTGTTTGCATTTTAACCTCGTTGTGCATCTTTAGTAATACATTCAAGGTATTCTTACAATAACAATTAGTAGCACAATTTAAAAAAAAGTTCCAAGGATGTAAGGGTTTAGGGTTGCATTCCTTGCAAGTCTCCAAACACCTATACGTGTAATGGGCATTACCATGATTTGTTTTTCCCTAGTTTTGTGGTTTCAAAAGTTTGGTGAATTTTCCAAATATATTTAGCATTTTTTTTTTGAATTGACATTTTTTTTTTAATTCCAATTTTTTGGGTCACCAAAGTGTGAAATTTTTTCTCCAAAATAAAAACTTGAGCACTACCCATACATGTCCACCATTGGCTTCCCAACATTATCAACATGTCCTCTAAATGGACCCACTATTGTGACATTTATTCTTGCCATCATCAAGATGCATGGTATATGTTTGGCGGACATGGTCACTAAATTGTTTTGTCATGGCACAAGTTGCACTCTTTCACATAGATGGAAAGGTCGAGCCACACATCTCCACCATGGCTTGGGGGAGGGACGAAGGGCCAAATGTAACTAACTAGCTTCGTTCATGATCGGTGAATGCCCATGAGTTTTGGGTTCATTGGCAATAGTTGTGTCAATGCCACCATGTAATTGATCACCACTCAAACGCGCAAAGCAAACATTGCATACTCTTTCATGTGTACAATAATGGCTAAAAATTAAACAACTCTCCAAATTCATTTCAACTCTCTAATCCTTTTTTAATCTAATCAAGCCAAAATTAATTGTGCAATGCCAATAGCACAGCAGAAGCAGTAATTATTTTGGTATGATTCTTTTCTATTGTTAAACTTGACTACTTTTGCTTTTTTTTTGGGGAAAAAATTTGCCAATTTTTTTTTAATCACAAAAATGGAGGAAAAAAAACACCTGGAGTGAGCATTGGGTGGTGATTGAATATTGAATGTTTGTCCACTCATGAAAGTAAAAATTTCAACTCTCAAATTTTCACCATATTGCTTTTGAAACAACTTCTTTGCGGAAAATGGGGATGATGGGTTTTGAATCACTGCAGCAGGTTCTAGGGCTATATCTATGGTGGTGGTGGTGGTGGTGTACACCAATTCATTTGATTGATTGATTAGGTTTCAGGGTTTTGGGTATGATGGTGGTATAGCCAAGCCAAGGTACACACTCCACACATGAGTCAACATTCTAACACATCATTTGCTGAATCAAAAAGAAGTAAAAATAATGGGACAAAACTCTCTCTCTCTCTCTCTCTCTCTCTCTCTCAGAGCAGGTCATAAGAGAGAGAGGAGAGAGTCTCACACAGTCAAAAGACCTCCTTACACTTGAAAAGAGACAAAAGGGGAGAAAAATTTTAAAAGGGAAAAAAAAAAGCAATCCATATTCATCATGAAATCCTCTTCTTTTTCAACCTCTTTTGTGGACTCTTTTGTACTACTCTACTAAGTTCAAACTAGACACATTCAAAACAAAAGGCAACAAATTGGGTATTCTTAGAATCCTAGTTTTTGAGTTTTTTGGTGGTGGGGTTGGGAAAAAAAGTAAATAACTAAACTTGGATGTAAGACATATAATTTTTGCAGGGTCCCATACTGTGAGCACCCATGGATATATATATGCTTATGCAGCTCCCCCACACAATGGCTTGCACCACTCTATGCACAATTTCTTTTTTTCAATGAAGTGTATATCTATGGTGAAGATGCCTTGTTCATCATGAAAACCTCTTCTTTTTCAACCTCTTTTTTTGGACTCTTTTGTACTCTACTAAGTTTAAACTAGGCACATAAAAAAAGCACAAAAAATTGAGTATTCTTAGAATCCCAACTATTTTTTCTTCTTTTTTTTTTTCCTTTTTTTCTCCTTCTTCCTCTCTTTGTGTGTGTTGTATTATGCAAGCCACAATGTCTACCAAAGCCTCAAGTGTATGAAAACACATTTGTAAATTCTCTCACTCAATGGGGAGAGAGAGAGAGAGAGAGAGATTTGTATCTTTTCAACCCTAAGCTTCTTAGGGTCACCAACTGCTCATTCAAATGCATGCAACTGGCAAATAGAAGAACATCATGAGGTCTAGCAAATATCTACAAAGCTCGTAATGATGTACAAGAATTCTCTTCAAGTGCAGATTATGTCAGATAATGGGCATTGGTCAAACCCGGCTTATATCCCACCCCTCTCTTGGCCGGGTCTGCCCCGGGAACACCAATTCCATGTTCTTGTAAAACAAACACTAGAAACTAGTGTTTAGGGTTCACCGGTTTAAGTTCAGTTGGGCTCCCCACCCCCCGCATGGCCTCATTCACAGGGCTTAAACCGTAAAGTTGGGTGGTAATCGGATTTTTATAATATAACCGCGCATATTAAACACACACACGGTTAACCAGTGTTGGGGGCAGGTACCCACCCGCCTTTGGTAGGAAAGAACCTTGGTTCTGGTTCCAGTTGGTGAGAACTGGATCCAAACACATGATCAGAACTGGAACTGGAACTGGAACTGGAATTTATATCTTTGAAGAACTGGAACCAGAACCAGGATACATTATTTGCCTAGTATAAAACGGACTAGAACTGAGGACGATTAACCGGTAAGCTAACCGCTGGTTCTGGTTCCGATTAGTAAGAACCGAGTTTGAACCGGGACCCAATTTTTAGAATCTGAACCGGAACCAAAAGCCGGATTTTTATTTTTATTTTTTTCTTAAGGAACCAGACCCAGAACGAGATTTCCGGTTCAACTATTTTAATTGTATGGAACTGTAATCGGAACCGAGACAAATTCCAAATTATTTTCAGAACTGGGAACCAAACGAACGGTTCTTCATAAAAAAAATTTAAAAAACCAAGAACCGTCCAACACTGGAGCCTACCCGACGCTGCCAGCCTGGCAAGTGCGTTACACTCTGCGACCACATGCATGCTGACAGAGCTCCAGGCAAGTCCACAAGAATTCTTTTTTTTATACATTTATATTTATGTATTTTGTATTTATTTTGTATTTTATTTTATTTTATTTCTTTGGTTAAAGAAGAGGCAATCCTTGCATTCAAAACACAAAGGAAAAAATTAAATAAATAAAAATTAAATGAAATTTTTTTTAATTTTTAATAATTTTTTAAGAACACCACCACAAAATATCAAATTCTTTTCATGGTTTGTAGTAGACAAGAACAATGCACTGGTGGTGGTTTGAAGAACCTTGAACTTGAAGAACCTTGAACCTTACATCATCACAAAGTTACAGCCTACCTTTGACATTGTCGTCTATGTGGGGTTGTTACCAAATAAATAAGAAGATCTCTTCGGGACTGGGCAATACCAAGTCCACAAGTTGTTGTCAATGTTCTCACAATCTCCTCCTCCTCCGATTCTCTCTCTCTCTCTCTCTCTCTCTCTTTACACACATAGCTACAATTTTGTCCCAATAATAAGATGGGGACCGAGCAATACCAAGTCCACAAGTTGTTAATGTTCTTCGATGTATTTACACACATCGCTACAATTTGTCGGCTTCCTTTCAAGGGCAAGGTTAAGGGTAAGGATTATCCCTAGGCTACCATTTATTCATTCATTTATTTATTTATTTATTTATTTATAGTATTACTCATCACTTCCACCCTTGGATTCCCTTTTGTGTTTGACGTTTTCTCGGCTTGTTGTGTGGCTTTTTGGAGCTGGCTCTTTGAGACTTCCCAAAACCTTGCTTGGGTCTTGCCCACCCCCCCCAACTCTCACCATCTACTTTTATAGTATTTACCTCTTTTAGCACCCGAGCTTTTTGTGATACAACAACTACCAACCTAAAGATAGCATGCCCTAAAACAAATTTTATGAAACCCAAAGGTTAAAATATTTAAAAAATTAATTTAAAAAATTATTTTGTAAAACCCTCTTTATGAAACCTTCTTTTCAATAGTAAAGTTTTCAGTCTTAATTTGAAAGAGGATAGCTAACCCCTATTATTGCACATTTAAGAACAGGTTTTTAAATACTCTTCTAATGCAAAAATAAATAAATTTGCTCCAATTTGGTATTAGGGTTTAGGGTTCCTAAACCCTAGGATGCACCTATCCTATGTTGGCCATGAAAACCAATTTTCAGAATGTGCAAATATGATATCTATGTGAAAATTTGTGTTAATGCAACTAATTGATATAATTTTTTGTAAGTATACCATTTTTCATTTACCCCATGATTGCACACTTTGCTGGGACACCTAATTACACCACAAAAAAAAAGCCTATTATATCTCACCTTGTCATGCACACCAAGACCCTACCATGGCAACTAATCTTATACCCAAGTGCTACTTTGCAAGGATAAGAAACACTAGTGTGAGATAGTAGGGTTGTTGCATGCAAAGGATAGGGAATGAATTGGTGTGGTGCCATAATAGGGGAGTTGGAATGATAAAAAGGTTTACCATATATATCTCTGAACAAGTTTTTTAAAGTTTTGAATACCCTAGTATTTTGGCCTTGCCATTTACATTAAAAATCCTCGTATATTAAAAATAGACCTATAATTACCTAGGGGCCAAAATCCCTTAAACTACTATATATACTCTATAATGAATCTAAACACAATATCCTTGCCTTGGTAGGCAAGGCCAATAAACTTGACTTTGAAGCAAGTATCAAGGACTTTATTTATTTGGGTGGCCCACCAACAAATTTGACAAGAGACCAAGGGGGAATTTTTCCTTTCATATGTAGCAAAACTTTCCTTCCAGCAAACTTCCTTTGCTTGGTGGGACCTGGTGGTTGCATTCTCTTTGGATCCTATTGGGTTGCAACTGGAAACACTCTAACGGTTATCTCTTTTCTTTTTAGAATCCAGCTCTCTTCATGACAAACACAGAAAGAAAGAGGAAAGTGAGAGAGATAGAGAGAGAGTGAGAGTGAGAGAGAGAGAGAGAATCATACTTACCTACTACTACTGCACTTTGCCTTTCAGCACCGACCCTATCCCCCTCTTTCTCTCTCTCTCTCTCTCTCTTTTGGAATGATTTCTTCCACCTCTTGTGGGCGCAACCAAAAGCAAGAGAAAAAGTTTCACACCAAAATGAATGATGCGAATGATTCCATTTCATATCAAGTGAGGCTCAAGTTCTTAATTTCCCCCTCATTCACAACAATGAGTCCCAAGGATTTGAAACGGTTTCTTGGGAAACCCTAAATATGACCCAAGCATTTGAAACGGTTTCTGGGGAAACCCTAAATATTGACCCAAGCATTTGAAACAGTTTCTGGGGAAACCCTAAATTTGACCCAAGGATTTCAAATGGTTTCTTGGGAAACCCTAAAACGACCCAAGGATTTGAAATGGTTTCTTGGGAAACCATATATAGGACCCAAGGATTTGAAAATGTTTTTTGGGGAAACCCCAAATACAGCCCAAGGATCTGAAAAGCTCTCTTGGGAAACCCTAAAATATGACCCATGGTTTGAAATGGTTTCTTGGGAAACCCTAAATACAACTGATTGTTTGTTAGGATTTTGTGATAAGACTTGGTTTTTACTACTTTCATGTTTTGGGGGTAACCTAAAGTGTATCCTTTGTAATTTGAATTGAATCACCTATCCTTTGGGCGCACCGCACCACCAGCAAAAGCATAATTTCATTTATTTTTAAGTTCAAACATCCAGCCTGAGTGTGGGTCAAGGGCCATGTTAGTTGGTTCTGTATACTACTACTATATACAACATGTTGAGTGCAGGGGACCATGGCCCCTGGCACCCTCCTTTTTCATCCGGCCTCCTTCTTGGTTCTAGAACACCTTAAGGACCTAGTGAATCTTTGCACAATTCACAAACGGGGTCTTCTCCTAGTCCTTCTTGGTTCTAGAACACCTTAAGGACCTAGTGAATAATTCTCCACTTGATAGCTTCTTTCTAGTGTTTGAAACTCCAAGAAAATTCAATAAAATAGTAGTAAAAATTTTCCTTTCTAGCCTTTGAAAGTCAGAGAAATTTTAACAAACTAGTAATTAGAAATTTCCTTTTGAGAATCTGAATCTTTGCACACATACAACAACTAGTAGGTAAAATTTCCCTTCTACACCCCATCCAAGAGTTGTGTACACCTCCAAGAAGGATGGAATGTTTTTCATCCATTTAGAATTAAAACGCACCCTTGTTTAGAGTGACGTTTCATTTCAATCTGATCTCTTGTGTGTGTGTATATATATATATATATATATATATAATATATGGTGTTTGGTGCCCTTTACTACTCTTTATAATCAAATAAACACCCCACCCATGAAATTAAAAAAACAAAAAAATGACGGGTTTAGAGTCTACTACAACACCTAACTGGTGAGCACAAATCACCAGCTAACATTTTTGCAATAGGGCGGGTGGGCTATTTGATTGCAGCACAAAAAAGAGTTTTCATTTGACCGACATCTTGTGCGACAACCCTAATTTATTTATTTATTTATTTATTTATTTTCCCCTTCCCATTCAAACCGGGACATGGCACATCATAAAATGACTCCTCCCTTATCTCATCGTCATCATCTTTTCAACTCCTTTTTTTCCACCATATAGAAGAAGAAGAGCCCTTACAAACGACAACTAGGGTTCATATAAAACTAGGGTTCATATAAAACTCTAATATCATCACCCACCAAACATGCTTATCCAAAAATGCAAGTACACTATTTGGAAATTCTCCTTGAGTGTATAAACTTCTTTCCTCAGAGCAACATCCAAAACTAAATCCATATCCACTTGTAAACTGATCTTCTTTCCCTCTTTTTTCTTTCTTTTTTCGGGGGCCATCATGGCTTAGGGTTTTGTATGGTCATCCTTTACCCCTTAGCTACTTACAGTCGCTTAGTTCGTACATGATGGAAATTATTATAACCCAATGCACATTTTTTGACCATCGATCGGTCAAGTTCAAAAATCAAACTCAAAAACCAGCTCATAGTCCATATAGTCCTCAACGGACTAGTAGAGAGAGAGAGAAAGAGGACAATTGCCTTTGCAACACAGTGTACTAACATGTATGTATGTATATTTATATATATGAATGTAAAGGGTAAGGGGGGAGGATCATGGAATTAATGAAGAGGGTGAGTGAGATGGGTGGCAGTACCTCACTCTCTTTTGTTTTTTTGGGTTACCTAATTTACACATGGTCTCATCATATTTTGTGGGGTCTTTGGCAGCTCTTTTGCAGTGTCTGTCGTATATAGTATATATAGGTCACGCAAAGGGTGAAAGGATATGATCATCAGTCAGTTCAAGTCAGTCAGTCATATACGTAGTTGGCAGGCAAACTTCCGTGTCATTCTTCTTCTGTCATGTTATGTATATGCTTTTCAGCCACACAGTGGGACATTGTCCCAAAAGCTTTATTTGATGACAACGATCTAGGAGCATGACAGACTAAACTTACAACTCGGTTAAAATTCTCCAGAGTTGCACATGGACAGTCAAAGAGATAAAAAAACTCTCTTGGCTCATCTTACACACGGTCAAAGAAAGAGCTCAACTCAAGCTCCACATAAGGTTATCAAAAGAACTGATAACAAGCCCAGCTCAAGCTCCACTATCAAAGAGCTAATAACTCAAATCTCGCACATGAGCATTGGGTGCTTGGTGGGTTTTGATATTTGCAGAGTTTGTTTTGTTTTGGGTGCTTGGTGGGTTTTGATTTGCAGTTTTGTTTTGTTTTGTTTTGTTTTGGGTGCTTGTGGGTTTTGATTTGCAGGGTTTGTTTTGGGTGCTTGTTGTTATTTGTGTGCTGTGTTGTTTGTTTCTCATTATGATTGGCACTGGACAACAAACAGTATGGTCATCTGTACAAAAATGTACAGTCAACTTCAGCTTGAATTTACTCAATTATCAGTCAGTGTATAAAGGTGAAAAGAAAGGAAGGAAGGAAGGAATAATAATGTAAATATTGTTAAGGGGTTTTCTTTTGGGGACAAAAGTGGTGATGATGGATGTCATCTTAAATCAAAGGGCATCAACATATCCAGGCTATCATGATGAAATGTAGACAGCCTTGATTGATTGATTGATTGTGTATTTGTTTGTTTGATTGATTGATTAATTCATGGATGTATGACTATTTTGTAAGACCATTTCTAGTACTTTCTAAGTACACCCATCATGTTTTATCATGAAAAATGACTGTTGTATTTCCTGGGTTGAACACTGAGCTCCTTTGCATCCGTAGGCTACTGGTAGTCCTGCTACAATCAAGGCCTTTGAAGCCTTTGTTTCAACCTTGAGTAGAGACAGACAATCGAGCCTACGGGAAAGGATTTGAAAAAACCTGAGATCTAGTCTGGTATCTAGTTCATGACATTCATGTAAAACTATACAACCTTGTTGCTGCAGACTCACATTGTCAGGTTTGCATGGTCTCTCATCAATCTGACCTGATGAAAACAATGAAGCAAAATTTGATTTAGAGCAGAGGGTTGGATTATTATTACTATTCTGGGTCTCCTACAATCCCTCCACACTTAAACCACCCCCCCCCCCCCCCCCCCCCCCCCCCCCTCCCCCCCCCCCCCTCTTTTCTTTTTTTTTTCCCCCCCCCCCCCTCCCCCCCCCCCCCCCCCCTTCCCCCTCTCCTCTTTGTTTTTTTTTCTTGTTTTGGTGTTTCCTCCTTTATTTTTTTTTTGTGTTTGTGGTGTGTGTTCTAATTCTTCTTTTTTTTTTTTTTTTTTGTGTTTGTGGGGGGGGGGGGGGGGGAGGGGGGGGGGGGGAGACACACACACACAG
>Ga0116231_10005345_pt1 | contig 25342 bp, 22 predicted proteins | sample S1TSphgellanicum_2_FD_89695 | JGI IMG/M metagenome (GOLD analysis project Ga0116231, IMG submission 89695) | Host-associated microbial communities from peat moss isolated from Minnesota, USA - S1T2_Fd - Sphagnum magellanicum MG | ecosystem: Host-associated > Plants > Peat moss > Unclassified... | reverse complement strand
TGCTGTTTACATGAATGAATTCATGGCCTTGTCCTTCTGCATGGCCACGCCAAGTCTGTCTCCAGCGATGCCAAAGCAACCAATGGAGCCTTCACCCATGCCAAACCGGATCATTCGACTGCGGACCGTACTTGACCGCACCGGCCTCAGCCGCTCCACCCTCTATCGCAAGATCGGCGAGGGCGCCTTTCCACCTCAGCTCAGGATCAGCGTGCATGGCGCTGGATGGAGCGAGGCCGAGGTGGAGCGCTGGGTCGCGAACCCGGCCGGTTGGCGGATTCAGCCCTTGGCAAGCGAATGACCTCGGCCGCCAGCGATGTCCCATTGACGATGTGGGTCGGAGAGAGATTTCGAAGCGGAACGACTCCAAGGCTTAATTTACGGCCAAACTGTCGCCTAAATGTCACTCTGGATGGCTCATGCGCCAGAATCAGATGAAGGCCGTTGAGCGCGTGTCCCTAAAGAGGGAGCCGGTCTTCGGACAAAACGCGCTCTGAGATTTTGCCGGTTTCGGTCAGGCGATCTTCGGCCGACTTTTTGCTGTGACGAGCCCAACTTTCGCGTTTCTGTGTCAAGTCGGGTCACATGGATAAGCCGCTTCCGCCTCCAGATGCCGTCGACCTCGTGCGCGTCGCACGACTGGTGCGGCCGTTCGAGACGTTGGAACTGCGCGCGGCGCCTCGCCCAGACGGCGGCTGGTCGATCGGCTATGGCCACGTCCGGTCGGCGCGCGAGGGCGCGCAAGTGACCGAGGACGAGGCCGAGGCGCTTCTGCTCTACGATCTGGGCAACGTCGCAAGCGTCGTCCGCCGCGCCATCTATGCGCCGATCCATCGCAACCAGTTGGAGGCCTTGATCGCGTTCGCTTTCCATATCGGGATCGACAGCTTCCTCCACTCCACGACCCTGCACCGGTTCAACGCCGGCGACAGTCTGGGCGCCGCCCAGGAGATGGAGCGCTGGTGTCGTGCAGATCTCGATGGGGAGGCCCAGGTGGTCGATGCCCTCGTCCGTCGTCGCGCCGCTGAAAAGGCCCACTTCTTAACGCCGCCAGGGGGCTTCCCCAAGGCGTCCCGCGCGCTTGTGCGGCCTCAGTTCGAGGCCTGGGCAATAGCGCCTGTCGCCGACCCCACTGACGCCGAGCCGTCCGCCGCCTTGGCCGCCGCCGATAGCGTCTCCGCTCGGTTGCGCGTTCTGGTGCCCGATGTCGCCGACGAGGCCGAAGCGCCGCCATCGACAATCCACCCCGAACCCGAGGTTGCGCCCGTCGCCGAACCGCAGACGAGCCCTTCCGAGCCTATGCTCGCGACGGTGGCCGCGGCGGCGGCTGCACCTATTCTATTTAAGGCGTTCACGCCGGCCGAACCCGAGATTCCGCCGCCCCCGATGCCCTTCGAGGCGGCGTCTGACCTCGCCGAGCCTTATTCCGCCAAAGAAGACGTCTGGCCTTCTATTGCGCCCGCCGACCACGCCGCCGACGATCCCTTTGCGCAGGGGCCGGTCGATACAGCCTCGATCGAAGCCCCGTCGCCCGAGCCCTTGGCGCCGATGGCGAGCCTCTTCCGCGCCAAACCCGAGCCCCGCGCCGAAATTCCGCCCCGGTCCGAGCCGATCAGGCAGGCCGGTCCCTCGCGCACGCCCGGGGCCGGCGTTCCCAGATCCTGGCTCTTGGCCTGTATCGCTCTGGGGCTGCTGATTTTTATTTGGGCGATCTGGTCGATCTTCACGACAAACCCCGGCCCGATCAATTTCGCCGCAGGGCTTTTTGGGATCGCCGTGATGGCCGTCCCGGCCTATCTGCTGCTCGGCGCGCCGCAGAAATAGTCAACTTATAAGTCGCTTCGATGTTGACACATCAAAGCCCCTCAAGCGCCGGGCGGGCCACGTCCGTAAAAAACGTAAAGCGTCCGGAGCCTCGCGTGATCCTTCGATCGTAAGATCGTCGGACCTGACGGTGCAAAGGCTCCGGACGCAGCGCCTAGCGGCGCACGCCTGTTGGCGAACCCCATTACGGCCTGGGGCTAAGCAAATCGGGTTAAGCGAGACGCGTTTGAGCGTCCCACGATCTCTAAGCGGAGATCATCCCCGAATCGTTGCTCCAGCGATGGGTTTCACCGTTAAGACGATTCGACACTGGATCACCTCCTTTCGACTGTTAGACAGGGATTCATAGACCTAAGCTGCGTCGCGGCGCCGACAAATTCACGATTGCGTTGACGGGAATGGCTTCAGCACAGGAATGGATCGGCGGGGGCCGTGTGCGGGCGCGGGAGACCGACGTCGGTCTCGAGATCGCCGTCGAAGGGCTGACCACCCAGGCCAAATACTACAAGCCTCTGATCCACGAGTTCTTTCGCAAGGAGTGGCGGCGCGCCCGGCCGGCCTGGGGCGAGTATGTCGTCGATATCCGCATGGAATATATCGGCGATCCCCCCTGGCTCGATCTCGACAACCTCGCCAAGGCGTTGCTCGACGCTATCAAGGGCCACGCCTTTCATGACGACGCCCAGGTGGGCCGGCTGGTCGTGGAGCGGTTCTGCGGCGAGCGCGAGCGAATCTTTATCCGGGTAAGCGAACGGGTGTAGCCGCCCATCGGGCTCTTGAGCTTGAGCGATCCGCCGTGGCGTTATAGCTGAGCCTCCATGACGACAGACCTAAAGGGGTATCTGGCCGGTCCGGCCGAGATTGAGCTGGGTTGCCCGATCCTGGCCCCGACCTTGAGCTTTTTCGTCGATCGGCTCGGCTTTCGGGTGGAAACGATCTTTCCAGCGGAAGAGCCCCAGGTGGCGAGCCTCTCGGGTTATGGGCTGCGCCTTCGACTTGCGCCCACGGGCGGCGACCCCGGCGTTATCCGGCTAGCCTGCCGAGACCTTCCAGACGACGCGCCACGCACCCTGACGGCGCCGAACGGCACGCGTATAGAGCTGGTGGACGAGACGCCATCGCTGGATATTCCGCCGCTGCGATCCGAGTTCCTTGTCACGCGCCGCGGCGATGGACCGGCTGAGGGCGTCGGCCGGGCCGGGATGATCTATCGCGACCTGATTCCTGGGCGCTTAGGCGGGCGGTTTATCGCCTCTCACATCCTTTTGCCGCAAGGTGGGCCGGTGGCCGACTGGGTTCACTATCACAAGATCCGCTTTCAGACGATCTTTTGCCGCAAGGGCTGGGCGCGGCTGATTTACGAGGACCAGGGGCCGCCCTTCATCATGGCGGCGGGCGACTGCGTCCTGCAGCCGCCGCAGATTCGGCACCGCGTGCTGGAAAGCTCGGCCGGCTTCGAGGTGGTGGAGATCGGCTGCCCGGCCCTGCATGAAACCCTGGCCGATCATGAGATGAGCCTGCCCAATGGGCGGCCTGCGCCAGAGCGGGATTTCGGCGGCCAGCGCTTCCTGCACCATATCGCGGCCGAGACGCCCTGGGCGCCTCACGGCGAGAGCGGGTTTGCGCGCCGCGATACTGGCATGGCCGCGGCGACAAGCGGCCTGGCCGACGCCTACGTCCTGCGCCCGGCTCAGACGCGTCGCCTCGCCTGGCCGCCGCACGGGGGCGAACTCCTGTTCGGCTTCGTGCTGGAGGGGCAGGGCGTTCTGGACCGCGACGGCGATCACGCTCTGGGTCCGACGGACGCTTTCGTCATACCGCCCGATGCGCCGTGGGCCTTCACGGCGATGGGCGATGACGTCGAGCTTCTGATCGCGACCCTGCCCGGCGTCAGGCCGCAGGTTTGAAGCGGCCGCGAAGGAAATAGGCGACGCTCAAGCCCATTAGCCAGGGCAGGCCGACGAGCCAGGACAGTCGCCAGTCCGCATCGAGGCCCATGGTGATCAGAAGAGCGGCGATGAGCGTGAGGCCTGCGGCCTGCATGTAGGGAAAGCCCCACATCCGGATGGGCAAGGACTGTCCCCGGTGGGCGCGCCGAAACCCGATATGGCTCAAGAGGATAATGATCCAAACGATCATCGCCCCAAACAGCGCGATGCCGAACAGGTAGCTGTAGGCCAAGGGCGTGAACTTCGAAATCGCCGCCGCCGCGAGAACGCCTGCGCCTGAGACCAGCACGGCGGAAACGGGGACTCCGGCGCGGCTCAAAGCGCCCAAGCCTTTGGGCGCATAGCCGCCACGCGACAAGGAAAACAACATGCGCGCGCAGAGATAGACATTGGTGTTCATGCTGGAGAGCGCGGCGGTGATCACCACGAAGTTCATCGCCCCCGCCGCCTGCCGCACGCCGGAATAGGCGAAGACCTTGACGAAGGGGCTCCCGCCGATGGCCTTGGCGCCAACGCTCATCCAGGGGACGAACGCCACAATGACGGCCAGCGCCAGAACATAGAAGGCGAACAGGCGAAAGGCCATGCTGCGCAGGGCTGCCGGGATGACGGCTTTGGGGTTGTCGGCCTCTCCCGATGTGACGGCGATGAGTTCGATGCCGTTGAAGGAAAAGACGCCCATGATCACAGCCATCCAGACGCCCTTCAGGCCGTGAGGCATGAAGCCGCCGGGGAGACCTGTCAGGTTGTGCAGCCCAATCGCCGGCCGTCCCAGGCCGAATATGCCTGCGCAGCCGAGGATAATGAAGGCGACGATGGCGGCCACTTTGATCACGGAGAAGGCGTATTCAAAGGCGCCGAAATGCTTCACCGAGCGGGCGTTGACGATCAGGAGGCAAACCGCAAAGCCCAAGGACCATAGCCAGACCGAGGTTTGCGGAAACCAGAACTGCATATAGACACCCACCGCCACGGCTTCGCCGCCGACGGCCAGCACCTGGGCGATCCAATAGGTGTAGCGCACGACAAATCCCGCCCAGGGATTGAGATAGGTCTCGGCGTAAACGCCGAACGAGCCGGCCGTGGGGTGCATCACCGCCATTTCCGACAGGCTGAGCACCATGGCCAGCGCCACGAAGCCCGCGATGGCGTAGCTGATCAGGACGGCCGGGCCGGCATAGCCGATGGCGAGCGCGCTGCCGGCGAATAGGCCGGTGCCGATGGCGCCGCCAAGCCCAATCATCACCACCTGGGCGCGGCTGAGGCTTTTCTTGAGTCCGTGCTCCTGGGCCGCGAGCCCAGCTGCTCGGGTGCTTGCGTCCTGGCTCGTCACGCGGCGGCGCGCGCGGTGTGGGACACGCGGCGCAACACCTCACCGAAACGCTCGATCTCCGCCACCGTATTGTAGTGGACCAGCGAGGCGCGCACGGCGCCTTTGTCCATGGCGAGGCCCAGCCGGTCCATCAGGCGCGGCGCATACATATGCCCGTCGCGAATGCCGACCTCAGCCTCGGCCATGCGCTTCGCCACATCCGCCGGATCGACGCCGGGGATGTTGAAGGTAAAGGTCGGTACACGCAGATGAGTCTGGGCCGGATCGCTGACGCCATAGACGATGGCCCCAGCCTCCTTCAGCGCCGCCAGCATGGCGCGCGACAGGTCCTGCTCATAGGCTTCGATACCGCTTAGCGCGGCTAGAACCCGCGCTCTGCCGGTAGATGCGCCGGCGTCGATCTGGGCGCCGAGCGTCTCGAAATAGTCGACCGCTGCGGCCATGCCGGCCACATTCTCATAGATGAAGGTGCCCGCCTCGATCTTGTGCGGCGGGGCATCGGGAATGAACTCCTCGCGAAAGGTCGGCAACCGCTCCAGCGCCGCCCGCTTGCCCCACAAAAAGCCCATGTGGGGGGCGAAGGCCTTGTATCCGGAGCAGACCAGATAGTCGCAGTCCCAGGCTTGCACATCGATAGGCGCGTGGGGCGTATAGTGCACGCTATCCAGAAACACCTCGGCGCCCACCCGATGCGCGGCCCTGGCCACCCCCGCGACATCGACCCTGGAGCCGAGCGCGTGGGAGACGACGGTGCAGGCCACCAGTCGCGTGCGGTCTGAGAGGAGCGGGATAAGGTCTTCCACATGCAGGCGAAAGTCCGCCCGCATCCGCCACCAGACCATACGCGCGCCCATCTTCTCCAACTCCAGCCAGGTGGAGATGTTGGCGTGGTGGTCCAGGTCCGTGACAACGATCTCATTGCGCTCAGGTTGAAGCGTCTGGCCCAGCGCCAGGCTGACCAGGCGCATGAAGGACGTCGCGTTCATGCCAAACGCGACCTCATCGGGGTCCGTGGCGTTCAGGAGGCAGGCGACCTTGCGGCGCGCCTCGGAGATCGCCCGATCGACCTCGATGCTCTTCGGGTAGCGTCCGCCTCGCTGGACATTGAAGGTGAGCAGATGGCGGGCGACGGCGTCGAGCACATTCGCCGGGGCCTGGGCGCCGGCGGCGTTATCGAAATAGACGAAGGGCTCGGCCTGCTGCAAGGCCGGGAACTGGGACCGCGCCCAGGCCAAGGGAAAGGCGGCGGCGGGGCTTTGCGCCAAGGCGATCGACATGTCAGCGGCGCTCCAACCCAAAGGACGGCATGAAGGGGCGGGTCCAAGCCCAAGCGCCCCGAACCCAGCCCGTGAAATACCAGAACTCACTTGGAATTGGATGCGTTCGGCGCGCTAAAAACAAGCCCTTAATGCTCCGCTTTGCGTAGGGCCTCGCTGTGTGTGACGCCCTGCCTATCGACGGGAGCGCCGAGCTAGGTCAAGTTCGACGATACGCGAACGCAACCAACCCAAGCCCGGCCTACTTATTCAGCGGTAAAGGGCGACGCCTGTAATTTCGCGGGTCGGGTCCCGTTGGCCATTGAGATCGGAACGGTAGATTTCATGACCGCCGCCCATATCAACCGCATAGCCACAGCCCTTCCGCCATCCGACGTCCATCGGTCTTTCATCGGCTTTGGGCGCAAGTTGCTCGACGGCAATCGACGCCAGGCCCTGTTCGAGAAGATGGCCGAGCGCAGTCAGATCGAGCACCGATGGTCGTTTATCGAGCCCAGTCTGGATGAGCCCGACGACTTTCTCGACCGACAGCACTTTTATCGCTGGGGCCGGTTTCCGAGCACGGCGCGGCGGATGCAGGCCTACGAAGAGTATGCGCCGAACCTTGCGGTGCAGGCGGTGGAGGCGCTGGAGCTGGGCGCAGAGCTTCAGGATATCACCCACGTCATCGTCACCTCCTGTACGGGACTGGCGGCGCCGGGGATCGACCTGCTCCTTGTGCAACGCTTAGGGTTGCGCCCCTCGGTCGAACGCACGGTTGTTGGCTTCATGGGCTGTTATGCGGCTATGAATGCGCTCAAGCTCGCCCGCCACATCGTCCGCTCCGAGCCGGCGTCCAAGGTCTTGGTGGTTAGCATCGAGCTGTGCTCGCTCCATCTTCAGGAGACCAACGATCTGGAACAGGTGCTGAGCTTTCTGGTGTTTGGCGACGGCTGTGCGGCGGCGCTCATATCGGCTGAGCCGCAGGGCTTAAGCCTGGACGCGTTCAACGCGCTGCTCCTGCCCGAGGCAGCCGATCAGATTACCTGGAATATCCGCGACCAGGGCTTTGACATGTTCCTCTCGGGCAAGGTGCCCATTTCGGTCGGGCGCGCCTTACGGTCGGCCCGGGCGGAGGTGCTCGCCGGCGCATCTTGTCAGGACATCGACCTCTGGGCCGTACATCCGGGCGGTCGCTCGGTGCTTGACTCCGTGCAGACGGCCTTGGAGCTTGACGACACGGCGCTGACCGCGTCGCGCGAGGTGCTGCGACGGAACGGCAACATGTCGTCCGCCACAATCCTCTTCGTTTTGAAGTCGTTGATGGAGACGGGCGGGCGCGGGATGCGCGGCTGCGGCATGGCGTTCGGTCCAGGTCTCACGGCCGAAACCCTATTGTTCTCTGTTGCGGCGTGAGCGCCCTCGACTTCTCCCGCCGATCGAGCGCGGCGGAGTGGATGGATGACGAGGCGGTCGATTACCCGACCCTGCGCGCCTGCCTGGTCGATTTGGCCAAGGTCAATCGCTGGACCTTGGCTCACGGCCCGACGCTGGCTTTCCTGAGCGGCCTAAATCGCCGCGGGCTTTGGCCCAACGACAGGCCGCTGCGCCTGCTCGACGTGGGAAGCGGGTACGGCGACCTGATCCGAACAGTCGATCGATGGGCGGCGCGCCGGGGTCTGGCCATAGAGCTGACGGGGATCGACCTCAGTCCCTGGTCGGAACGCGCCGCCGCAGAGGCCACCCCACCGGGCCGGCCGATCGCCTGGGTGACCGCCGACGTCTTCGACGACGAGCGGCCCGCCGACGTGATCGTGAGCAGCCTCTTCACCCATCACCTTCCCGACGCGACGATCGTGCGCTTCTTGCGCATGATGGAGGCGCGGGCGCAGATCGGCTGGTTTATCAATGACCTTCATCGTCATCCCCTGCCGTATGGCGGGTTCGCGGCGCTCTCGAAGCTGATGGGCTGGCACCCCTTCGTCCAGCACGACGGCCCCGTCTCGATCGCACGCGCTTTCACCGCCGCCGATTGGGTGGTGTTGATCGCTGACGCTGGGTTAAGCGGGGACGCCGTGCGCGTCGCTTGGCGCTTCCCGTTCAGGCTTTGCGTCGCCCGTGTGAAGGCCTAACCCGTGGAGCCGGCGCTGATCGTCGGGGGCGGTCCGGCGGGCGCGTCGCTGGCGGTGCGCCTGGCGCGCGCGGGACGGCCCGTCTTGCTGATCGAGCGCGAGGCCGGACCCCACGACAAGGTTTGCGGCGAGTTCCTGAGCTTCGAAGCTGCGGGCTATCTCGCGGACCTTGGGCTCGATGCGCTTGCGCTCGGCGCCGTGCCGATCACGGCTGTGGACCTGATGCGTCGCGATCTGACCGCCCGGTCCGATCTGCCCTTTCAGGCCCTCAGCCTCTCGCGGCGGATCATGGACGAGGCGCTGTTGGCGCGAGCGGTCGAGGTCGGCGCGCGCGTGATGCGCGGGCGGCGCGTCACCCGGCTGGAGAGGCGCACGGACAAATGGCGCGCGCACCTGACCGATGGCGAGGCGGTCGAGGCGGCTGACGTGTTTCTGGCGACCGGTAAACACGATCTGCGCGGCTGGAGCCGCCCGCCCGGCCGCCAAGCCGACCTGATCGGTTTCAAACAGCACTGGACCTTGTCGCCGGAGCAAGCCAGCCGGATCGGGGGCCGCGTTGAGCTTCACCTCTTCCCCGGCGGCTACGCCGGCCTTGAGTCTGTGGAGAACGGCGCCGCCAACCTGTGTCTGGTCGTGCGCAAGCGCGCCTTAACCGCGGCGGGGCGCAGTTGGCCGTCGCTGCTCGACAGCCTCGGCGAAACCTGTCCAAGTCTAAGTGCGCGGCTGAAGTGCGGCCATCCATCGACCGACAAGGCTCTGGCGGTAGCTTCGATCCCTTACGGCCATGTCAGAACTCAGGGCGACGGCTTGTGGCGGTTGGGCGATCAGGCCGCCGTCATCCCCTCTCTGGCTGGCGAGGGCATGTCGATCGCCATGCATAGCGCCAGACTCGCCGCCGATATCTGGCTGGCCGGCGGGACGTCGCAGACCTATCAGCGGGCGCTGGCGCGCGATGTGGGGCGCCAGGTGGGGCGAGCGACGTGGCTGAGCCGGGCGCTCGTTCGCGACTGGACCCAGGCGCTGACACTTCAGATGGCGCTGATGTATCCAGAGGCCTTGAGCTGGGCTGCGGCCGGCACCCGAATACCTAGCCGAGCGCTACTTTAGGGCGGTTCCACACGCGGGGACCGGTTTTCGGGCGAAACCCTTCGAAATTACGGCGCCGACGTCCTAGGTAAGCCTGTTGAGCCGGCAAGCTGATGTTGTCGGACGCCCCCCAACAGGAAAACGACGCTTGGCCGCCCTGACCCGTTTCGCTTCGCTGTCGCCCACAAACGCCGAACTCGCCCTATGATGCGGCCGAGGCGGCGCGGTCTGGCGTCGATCAATGCAGAGGTCCGGGACGGCATCGTGCCCGCCGCCGATGGGTTCGCCCTGGTCGCCAGCGCCTCGAGCGTCGACGTGCGTCGCGACTATCGCACCGTCGCCCTGATCATCGCCTGTGCGCTCTTTATGGAGCAGATGGACGCTACGGTCCTGGCCACGGCTCTGCCGACCATGGCGCGCGATTTCGGCGTGCCGGCGACCAGCCTCAGCACGGCCCTGACGTCTTACCTCTTGGCGCTCGCGATCTTCATCCCGGCCAGCGGCCGTCTAGCCGACCGGTTCGGGTCGAAGACGGTGTTCATCCTGGCCATCGTCACGTTTCTTGCCGGGTCGATTATCTGCGGCCAGGCCACGGTGCTACCCCTCTTGATCGCCGCGCGGTTTCTGCAGGGGATCGGCGGGGCGATGATGATCCCCATCGGCCGGCTGGTGCTGCTGCGAAGCGTCGCCAAGGAGGACATGGTGCAGGCCATGTCGTGGCTGATCATGCCGGCCATGGTGGGTCCTATTATTGGGCCGCCGCTGGGCGGCTTCATCGTCACCTACCTGAACTGGCGCTGGATCTTTTACCTAAACCTCCCCATCGGCCTCTTGGGCGTGGTGCTGGTCGCGCGGTTCATCGGTCAGGTGAGGGGCGACAAGCCCCCCGCGACCGACTTTGTCGGCTTTGTGCTCTCGGGCCTGTCGCTGGGCTGCTTGTTATTCGGCTTCGAGATGACCAGCCGCTCTGGCGAGTTCCAGCGGGCGCTGGTCCTGATCGCTGTCGGGCTCTTGGCCGGCGCCCTCTATATCCGCCATGCCCGGGGACGCGAGCAGCCGATCCTCGACCTGACCCTGATGCGGGCGCCGACGTTTCGGCTCTCGGTGATCGCGGGCTCCCTGACGCGGATCACCCAGGGCGCCCAGCCGTTTTTGTTGCCGTTGATGTTCCAGCTCGACTTCGGCCTGTCGGCGGCCGCCAGCGGCACGATCACTATCGCCGGCGCTGTCGGCTCGCTCGCCATGAAGGGGTTGGCGCCCAGGATTTTGAAGCGGTTCGGCTTTCGCGACAGCCTGATCGTGGGCGGCCTCTTGGCCAGCGCCGGCTACGCCGTCTGCGGCTTCTTTAGACCCCAGTGGTCAATGGCGCTGATCTTCGCGATCCTGACGGCGTGCGGCTTTTGCATGTCGTTCCAGTTCACCGCCTACAACACCATCGCCTATGACGAGATTCCGCCGGCGCGGATGAGCAGCGCCACCAGTTTCTACGCCACCTTCCAGCAACTCATGCTGTCGCTGGGCATCTGTGTCGGCGCCGGCGCGCTGCATGTCGCCATGCTGGCGACGCACCGCACCTCGCCCAGCCTTTCGGCCTTCACCCTGGCTTTCCTGGCCGTCACCGCCGTTTCCGCCTCCGCCACCGTCTGGAACATGCGCTTTTCGGCCCACGCGGGCGATACGCTCAGCGGTCGGACGCACTGACGCGTTCTAGCCAAGCGCCGAGGCCGGGTCGGCGACATCCTTTGGCGAGCCCGATGAAGGTCGACAGGTCGTTGACGCGAATACGCGATCCCGAGCCGACGCAGGGCGCGGCGATCGGTCGGCGGGGTGGTCATGGCCTTAAGTCTCCATCATCGGGCCGAAGCGAGCCGCGTTTCCGCGCTCTGCTCCAGCCAAGGCGGCGTGGGCGACCGCATTGCGGATGCGTAAGGGGGCTGTTTCTCCCCACGCGTGTTGGGGCCTGATAAGATGACGAATGACTTCAGACTTCACCGACCCCATCGTCGCGTCGGGCGTCGTGGGCCTGGCGGAGACGTTCGCGACGGGCGCGGCGACCCCCGTCGATGCGCTTGATGTCAGTCTATCCAGGATCGAGCGGTTCAATGGCGCGCTGAATGCGGTTCTGGCCGTCGATCGCGACAGCGCGGCGCGCGACGCCGAGGCCAGTGCGCGCCGTTGGGCGGCCGGCGCCCCACACTCACGCCTGGACGGCGTCCCCATCGCCATCAAGGCCAATATCGCCGTGGAGGGCCTGCCCTGGCACGGCGGGATCGAAGCCTATCGCGACCGTATCGCCGAGCGGGACGCAGATTGCGTCCACGTGCTCCGCCAAGCCGGCGCGGTCATCGTCGGCGTCTTGAACCTGCACGAGGCGGCGCTGGGCGCCACCAACGACAATTTGGCCTTTGGCCGATGTCACAACCCCTATCGCCAAGGGTTCACGCCCGGCGGCTCGTCAGGTGGGTCGGCGGTGGCCGTGGCGGCGGGCCTGTGCGCGGCGGCGCTAGGAACCGATACGCTGGGCAGCGTGCGCATCCCGGCAGGCTATTGCGGCGTCTTCGGCCATAAGCCGAACCATGGCCTCTTGCCGATGGGCGGCGTCATGCCCCTGTCGCCCACCTTAGACGATCTGGGTGTGCTGGCGAGGTCGGCGCGCGACATTTCGGCGGTGATGGGGGTGCTGACCAGTGGGGCTGTCGGCCCCGGCGAAGCCTCCGCGCCGATCCGCTGCGCGGTGGTCGATCTAGCGGGGCAGGCAGATTTGCTGGCCGACGTCCGCGACGCCTTCGAGCAGGCGGTAGAAACGGCGCACGCTGCCGGCTGGCGCGTCGAGCGGGTCACGCTAAACGGCTGGAATGTAACCGCCCTGCGCCGCCTGAGCCTGCTGATCGTCGAGGTCGAGGCCCTGGCCGAACACGGCGGGATGCTGGAGCGCAACCCGTCAGGCTTCAGCCCCACCCTGACGGACATGCTTCGCTGGGCGGCGCGGCAGTCCCCGGACAAGGTGGCTAAAGCTTACCTCCAGCTGAAATCGGCAGCACAGGATTTGCGCCGACAACTGGCCGGCTTCGACGCGATCCTGACCCCGACCACAGCCGCCCCAGCCTTCAGCTTCGACGCCACACCGCCGGCCGATCAGGCCGACTTCACGGTGCTGGCCAATATATCCGGCCTGGCGGCCACGGCGTTTCCGTTGGGCTTAGGGACCGACGGCCTGCCGCTCTCGGCCCAGATCCTCAGCGCCAGCGACGCCTGCACGATCCGGCTGGCGGGGCGGCTTGCGAGCGCGACGCGAGTGGTGGGGGGCTTTTTATAGCCGTCGTCTCTGATCGCGGCCGACCGTCGTTTCAATGGCAGCCTTTGTCGGCGAGCCACGCTAGGGCTGCTGCTTCCGCCTGCTCCGGCGATGTCGGCTGATCGGGTTGGAGCGGACCTTCGACGAGCTTGCCTGTCCGGTCGAGCGCTTGGTTCACCGTCAGAACGATCGCGGCGCCGTCAGATAAGCCCAGGCGAAGCCAAGTGAGGCATTGCGGCGCAAGTTTGACAATGCCTGATTGTTGTTGCGCGGCGACAGCCAATGTTTTCACGACGCATCAAGACGGGTGGAGTCCTTCCCAAGCGAAGACTACGCAAGGGCGTTGGCGTATTTGACAACAAGCGGGGTTGTTGGCGTTATGGCCAACGTGAACGCCGTCTTGATCCGTCGCCAGAAGTCCGTTCTGTCGGATGGGGCCATTCTGGAGTTGGTGATTTGGCGCGTGCCGGAGCCAGTCGAAGGCAGCGAGCACAGCTACAAATATCGGCTGTACTACGGCCGGGAAGGTCGGCGGATCGTGGGCTACGATAACGAGCGGCCAAAGGGCGATCACCGTCACCTCGATGGCGTCGAGGAGGCCTACACGTTCAATACGATTGAGAATCTGGTGCGGGACGTCCTGGCCGATGTGGAAAAGCGGAGGACGAAATGAGGGTCGCCACTATCCAGATAAAGAAGGACGATGCCGCCGTATTACGCGATGCGGGCACTGCGTTTGTCGATGCCTGGCGCCTGGGCGCGTCCCAGTCCGATCTTTTTACGTTCTCGTCGCCGGCTCAGCTCTTTTCCGTCCTGTCGCCCAAGCGGTGGGAGTTGATGGAGCGGCTGCAAGGTTTGGGCGCTGTCAGTTTGAGAGGGCTGGCGCGCGAGCTGGGGCGCGATGTGAAGCGGGTTCACGAGGATGCGGCGATCCTCATCCAGTGGGGTTTCATCGAACGCACGCACGACCGCAAGCTGGTCGTGCCGTATGACGTTATTCACGCCGACTTCGACCTTCGCGCTGCGGCCTGAGGGCAGGGACCCCCGAGCTCTCACCCCGGTATCGCAAATCCCCGCTGCACCGCGGGCCGCGCCGTCACCTCGTCGCGCCAGCGCAGAACGGCCGTGAAGCTCGTTATATCGACGCCGAAGGTCTCCATGCTGAGCACGATAGTCGGGATGGCCAGGGTATCGGCGAAGGAGAAGCTGGAGCCGCCGAGATAGGCATGGGTTTGCAAGTGCTGGTCCATGGCGCCCAGATAATTGTCCAGATCGCGATAGAACTTGGCGATCAGGCCGGCGTGGGCGGCCTCGTCGATCTGGCGGGCGAAATAGATGCCCGATGTCGCTGCGCCGAAGCCGCTGATCGCGGTCGCCGCCCATTGGTAGGCGAGGGCGCGCTCGGTCGCCGAGGCCGGTATCAGCCGGCCGGATTTTTCACCGAGATAGAGCGCGATGGCGAGTGTCTCGGATAGGGCGAAGGGCGCGCCGGCCTCAGCGGCGTCGTCGACGATCGCCGGGATTTTGCCGGCCGCGTTCACGGCCAAGAAGGCCGGCGTCTTGTGTTCGCCAGCGAAGAGGTCCACCGCCTTGACCCGATAGTCGAGGCCACATTCCTCAAGCGCGATCGACGCGCGATGACCATTGGGCGTGGCGCTGGTGTAAAGGGTGATCATGTCCGGCAGGCTCCTCAATCGGGAGCTGAATAGGCGAGGCTGGCGGGGGAATGTTTGGCTATTGCGCTACGCCCGAGCTTCGGATGAGGCCAAGGGCGCCGTCGCGGTGTCGTCCGTCTCGGCCAACTGGGTGGCCTTAACGATCTTGCGGAACAGATCGGTCGCCTCGATGGGCTTCGCCACATGAAGGTCCATGCCGGACTCGAGGTGAACCTTGATCTGATGCGACATGGTATCGGCGGTGAGGGCGACGATCGGCGTGCGCGCCCGGCGTTGGGCGGCCTCGCGCGTCCGTATTTCGCGGGCGGCCTCGGGGCCGTCCATGACCGGCATTTGGACGTCCATGAGGATGAGATCCCAGTCCGACCGCTGCCAAGCCTCGACCGCCTCGGCGCCGTTATCGACGACGGTGACGGCGACGCCAAAGGAGTCAAGCATGGCGCGTAGCACCCTCTGGTTTGTGCTGTTGTCCTCTGCGGCGAGCACCTTGAGCGCCATGTCGAGCCCCCGCTCTGGCAGGTGCTTGTCCTCTATGCGCGTCGCCGTATCGCCGACGCGCGCCAAGGGCAGGTTGGCGGTGAAGGTCGAGCCTGCGCCGAACTCGCTGCGCACCTCGATGTCGCCGCCCATCAGGCCGGCCAAATCGCGACAGATCGCCAAGCCGAGGCCCGTGCCGCCAAACCGGCGCGTCGTGCTCTGATCGGCCTGGAAAAATCTTGAGAACAGCTGATCCAGCTTATCTGCCGGGATGCCGAGCCCGGTGTCGGCGACCGACAGCCGCAAGACACCTTCGCCGTAGGTTGCGCTCAGACTCACAGAGCCCGCTTCCGTGAACTTCAGCGCATTGGAGATCAGGTTGGTGACGATCTGCCGAACCCGGGTCGGGTCGCCGAGATAAACGCCTTCTGCGTCGGCCATATCGACCTCGAACCCCACGCCTTTGGCCTGCGCCAGCGGCGCGAAACACTGCACCGTCGCGGCCAGCGTCTGACCCAGCTCGAATTCGATCGACTCCAGTTCGATTCGGCCGGCCTCGATCTTGGCTAGGTCCAGTACATCGTTGAGAATCGATAATAGCATTTCGCCCGACCGGTGTACGACCTGCAGCCGCTCCGCCTGAGCCGGCTCAAGCGGGCCTGTCGCCATGATCTGGGCCATGCCGAGGATGCCGTTGAGGGGGGTGCGAACCTCGTGGCTGACGACCGCCAGAAAGTTGCTCTTGGCCTGGCTGGCCGCCTCGGCCTCAAGGCGGGCGGCGAGCAGAGACTGTTTCAGTTGGCTATGCTCCGCCATCATGGCGGCGATCGGCAGGCAGCTCGCTGTGATCATCCCCAGAACGATCTGGGTCATGAACAGGTGTTCCATGGGCGTGCCCGGGTAGACCACAATGGGGCCGTGACCGCTGATGGTGGCGTAGAAAGCGACCAACGCGGTGGCGAGCAGGCAGAAGGCCACCGCCGCGAGCGTGGTGGTGTAGGCCACCGCCATCAGGGCCAGGGGAAGCAGAAACAGGGTCGGAACTTGATTCTGGCCGAAGACGAGCGCGACGACCGCAGCGTAAAGGACGAGCGCCCCAAGATCGCGCAGCCAGGTTTTTCGGCTGACGGCGCGCCACCGATCGCGGGTCATGATCAGGAAAATCGGGGTCAACAGCACATATCCGACCCAATTTGCGGCCGCTTCACTGAGATAAACGGATAAGAAATCGATCCTATAGAACCACCGAACGATGCAGCTTTGAAACAGAGAAACGCCTAAAGAGACAATAAGCGATAATATAAATAACATAATTATATTTTTAGTTTGGTGATATTGCGTGTTTTGATCATATTTTTTTAGTATAAAGCCAAGGCTGAATAGAAATATGGTGTCGGGGATTTTTAGTAAGACGATAAAAATCAAATCATCATGCTGGATTATGCCAGGAAGGCCGGAAGCGACTTCAGCTAGCAGCGTCACGATCAGCGGGCGATGACGGAATCGGCCTAACATCATGGCCAAGGCGATGCCGTCCGAGGGCCAGATCGCCATCTGGCCCGCACTTAACATCATTGACGCTATGGCGACGTAGACGGCAATGAAGATCAGGCCCGAAGTCAGGGCGAGATGTGCGGCTTCTGTGCGGGTAGGTAGAGCGAATTTTCCGAACATGAAGTCTTTAATCGCTGCCGAAGGCATAACTGTATGCGCAGCAATGTTTCGACTCTATTAACGGTATAACATATGAGTTGAAGAGGTGCGGTCTGAACGCGCAACGTCTTGCCCTGTGACAGCGCTGGCAGTATTTGAAACCTTCTTTATTTAATTTGGACCCTATCTCTCGGGCTGGACCTCTAGCCGTCGTTCGCCTAAGCCGCGTGCCGAGATGGCGATGTCCGCCGACAACGGCGGCCAAAGTCTCAAATGCTGATCGCGAATACGCCGGTAAGTTCGAGGCGCTCTGATACAATGCAGGCCTTTATCGCTCCGCTCTTCGTGCCGGCGCATCGACCGGATCGCTTTGAAAAGGCGGCCAATTCTGGTGCGGACGCCATCGTTGTAGATTTGGAGGACGCCGTTCCGCCAAATTCAAAGGACCAGGCGCGCGAAAATTTACGGTTTACGCGAGGTCTGACAATCCCGGTCTATGTCCGGTGCAATGGCGAGGGCACGCCGTGGCGCGATGCAGACCTTGGCGTCATGGCCGAGCTTGGGATCAAGCGCGTTTGCGCGCCCAAGGTGGAGAGCGCCCAGTCCATAGACATCATGGCGAGCCAGCTTGGTCACGACATCGAGGTCCTCGCCCAGATCGAGACCGCGCGAGGCGTGGAGCGCGCGGGCGACATCGCCGCCCACAGGCTTGTCAGCCAACTGGCGTTCGGGCCGGCCGACTTCTTTCTCGACCTTGGCGCCGCCCCCTCCGACGTCTTGACTCAACATGTCCTCTGTCGGCTGGCGATCGCGAGCCGCGCCGCGGGAAAGGCGCCGCCGCTGGACGGACCCTCGTTCACGATCGACGATCGCGAAGCCCTTGAGCTGGCGTGTCGCCAAGCCTTGGCGGCGGGGGCCGGGGGAAAGCTATGTATTCATCCCTCCCAGATTGCGGTTGTGCTCGAACAGGTCATGCCCAGCCCCGCAGAGGTCGCCTGGGCGGAACGGGTGGTTGCGGCGGACCTCGACGGGGCGGCGCAAGTTGTCGACGGTCGGATGATCGATGCGCCGGTCGTTGAGCGCGCGCGCGCCATCCTCAGACGTCGCAGGCCTGTTTGAACCGCGGTCAGTCTGCAGATTTGCGCATCGACCACATATCGGACGGTTGAAGGCCCAAGGCTTGAATTGGCGCAGGCAGACTGATTGATCGCCGCTTGTCCGCCATAAGGGGCCGTCCACCGTGGATCATGTCAGCCACCCGGAGATCCGCGAGGCGGTCGCCCGGCTTTGCGCGCGCTTTCCCGGCGAATATTGGCGGGGGCTCGACCGTGATCGCATCTATCCGACCGAGTTCGTAAACGCCCTGACCGAGGCGGGCTTTCTGTCGGTGCTGATCCCGGAGGAGTACGGCGGCTCAGGCCTAGGGCTCGGCGCGGCGACGGCGGTGCTTGAAGAGATTCACCGGTCAGGCGGCAACGGCGGCGCCTGCCATGCCCAGATCTACACCATGGGCTGCGTGCTGCGGCACGGGTCGGCTGAGCAGAAAGCGCGCTACCTGCCGGGCGTCGCCTCGGGCGAGATCCGGCTCCAGGCCTTTGGCGTGACCGAGCCGACCGCCGGCACCGACACGACGCGGATATCGACCTTCGCCCGGCGGGATGGCGACCGCTATATCGTCAACGGCCAGAAGATCTGGATTTCGCGGGCCGAGCATTCCGATCTGATGGTGCTCTTGGTCCGCACCACGCCGCGCGAAGAGGTCAAGCGCGCGTCGGACGGTATGAGCGTGCTCCTGGTCGATATGCGCGAGGCGGTCGGGAACGGCCTGACCGTCCGGCCGATCCGCACCATGATCAACCACGCCACCACCGAGCTCTTTTTCGACGACCTGTCGGTGCCGGTCGAAAATCTGGTCGGCGAGGAGGGCAGGGGCTTTCACTACATCCTCGACGGCATGAACGCCGAGCGCATCCTGATCGCGGCCGAATGTATCGGCGACGGCAAGTTCTTCCTCGACCGCGGCAGCGCCTACGCCAAGGACCGCAAGGTGTTCGGTCGCGCCATCGGCGAGAACCAGGGCGTGCAGTTTCCCCTGGCCCGGGCCTATGTGCAGGTCAGCGCCGCCGCCCTGATGGTCGATCGCGCCACGGCCCTGTTCGAGGCCGATCAGCCCTGCGGCACCGAGGCCAATATGGCCAAGCTCCTGGCTTCGGAAGCCTCCTGGTACGCCGCCGATCAGTGCCTGCAAATCCATGGCGGCTTCGGCTTTGCGGAGGAATACGACATCGAACGCAAGTTCCGCGAAACCCGCCTTTATCAAGTCGCGCCCATCTCTACCAATCTGATCCTGAGCCATGTGGCGACCCACGCTCTGGGTCTGCCCAAGTCCTTCTGAGCATGGACGACCTTCCCATCGACATCGACCACCTGCGTCAATGGATCGGACGCTTTGAGGAGCGGGAAGAGGTTGTGGCGCCGGCGCCGTTCGAAGGCCTGGCCGCGCTTCTCGATTATCCGGCGCCGCCCTGGCCGGCGGGGCGGCTCCCGCCCTTGGGGCATTGGCTGACCTTCCTCTCCAGCGCGCCTCAGTCGCAGCTGGGCGCCGATGGCCATGCCAAGCTCGGCGGCTTCCTGCCGCCCATATCCCTGCCGCGCCGGATGTGGGCCGGGTCGCGGGTGGAATTTCTGAAGCCTCTGCGCCTGACGACGCCGCTGTGCCAGACCACGACCATCGCCGATGTCGCCCTGAAAAGGGGCGGGTCGGGCACGTTCGTCCGGCTCACCCTGCGCCGTGAGGTGTTCGAGGGCGCAGACCTGGCGATCCGGGAGCATCAGGATCTGATCTATCGCCCCGCAGCCGGGCCGGCGCGCGAGGCATCCGCCGCTCCGTCCTCGCCGCCGCCCGCTCTGGCCAGCGACTACCAGCGCGAGGTCTCGCCCGATCCGACCCTGTTGCTTCGATTTTCCGCCCTGACCTACAACGCCCACCGTATCCACTATGATCGAGACTTCGCCCGCGACGTGGAGGGCTATCCCGGCCTGGTGGTTCATGGCCCGCTGCAAGCCATGCTGCTGATCGATCTGTATCAGCGCCAGCACCCCGGCGCCCCGATCGCCCGCTTCACCTGCCGCGCTCAGCGCCCGCTATTCGAGGGTGCAGCCTTCACGCTGAAGGGGCGAAAGACGCAAGACGGCGCTGCATTGTGGACAGAGGATTCGAAGGGCCATGTGTGTATGGAGGCGAGCGTCTCAAGTAAATCCTGACGCCTCTGCGCCTCACACGAACACATCCAAAAACGCCACCCGCGAGGTATGCGCCTTGAAATCCGGGCCGATCTGAAGGTGGACCGGCGCTGTGGCGTAGGCCTTGTAGTCGGCCAGACTGTCGAAGTCGCCGATCACCTGCCACTGCATCTGATCGGGTCCCGACACGGTCGGCGACGCAGGCTGTACAAGGTAGCTGCGCACCATCGGCAGTCGGCCCATGTTGCGAATAGCATCGACGTTGCGGACTCGATCTTCGGCGGTGGCCTCGGGCTTGAAGCTGAACATGACGGTGTGGCGCACCTTGGCGTTGGGCGCGGCGGCAAACGTCGGCGGTAGATCGCAATCCAGCGTGCAGGCGGCGGCGTTGCGGCAGTGGGCCGCCAACAGGTCCCGCGCGGCTTCGAACCGTTGCGAGACCGGCGCCGCGGGATCGAACTGGACCATGTAAATCCACTCGAAACGGGTCGCGAAGGGGACGTCGTTGAGGTTGCGGCCGACCAGCGCCCTGCCCGTCGCGGCCTCTTTCGCGACCTCTTTGAACGTCCCCACGATCTCGGCTGCGGCGTCGGGGCTGAGAGAGCCGTTCAGATTGAAAAGGCGTGTCTCCAGTCGGGCCGGAGACGTCGCGACGCCTTGGGCCAGGGCCGCGCCGCCCCTGGCGGCCCGCCAGGCTGTCGCACCTGCGCTAAGAGCCAGGACATTGCGCCGAGTGATCATGGGAGAGCTCCTGTGCGTCATGAGGTCCTCGCCGCGACGATCTCGGCCGCGCGCTCGGCGATGGCGATGACGGGAATGTTGGTATTGCCGCTGGTCACCGACGGCATGATCGAGGCATCCACGACGCTGACGCCGGTCAAGCCATGAATCTTCAGCCCATGGTCGACCACATCCTCGGGTCCCGGACCCATGCGGCAGGTGCTGGTGGGGTGCCAGTTCAACGCCCCCGTTTCGCGAAAGAAGGCGAGCCAGTCCTCATCCGTTGGCGCGGCTTGCGAGGGGGCGTAGATTTGGCCGCTCATCGTTCGTCCCGGCCCCGCCTGCAAGGCGGCGAAGGCGAGCTTGCAGCCGCGAAGCAGCGCCGCGCGATCCGCCTCCTGCTCCAGCATGGCGATCGCGATGCGGGGCGGGGCTGCCGGATCGGCGGAGGATAGGGAGACGCTGCCCCGCACCTTCGGATGACAGGGGCTGACGACGACGGTCAAACCGTCCTTGGCCATCTCAGCCTCACTGCCGAATCCGAACGGCATCGCCTGGAGCTGAATGTCGGCGAGCGGATTGGCTGGATCGGTACGCACAAAGGCCTGGGCGTGGTTCGCGGGGCTGCTGGCCGCGCCCGATCCGTTGGCCAAGAGCCTCAGGCCTTCCCTCAACCCCGATAGACCCGAGCGCTTCGTATTGTAGGTCGGACGATTCACGAACGCCGACAGCTTGATATTGACGTGGTCGTTGAGGTTGGCGCCGACGCCGGGCAGGTCGTGGACGGTCTTGACGCCATGGCGGTTCAGAGCGTCCGCCGGCCCGATACCGGACAGCATCAGCAACTTCGGACTGCCGATGGCCCCGGCTGACACGATAGTCTCTCGCTCTGCGTAGAGGTCGATGAGCTTGCCGTCGCGGAGCGCGCGAACGCCTACGCATCGCGTTCCGGTCATGATCAGGTTCAGCGCGCTGGCGCGGGTCATCACGCTCAGGTTCGGCCGCCGCAGGGCGGGCCGAAGGAACGCCCGGGCCACACTGTGGCGCAGGCCGCGCTTCTGCGTCGCCTGCGTCAGCGCGACGCCGTCGACGATGCCTGCGCTATAGTCATCGACCGCAGGGACGCCCATTTCTGTCAGCGCTCGGACCGTTTCTGCGCAGGCGGGATCGGTCTCTTCGAACCTTCGCACCCAGATCGGCCCGTCGGTTCCGCGCGCCGGACCCTGCGGTCCCGTCCAGTGCTCCAGCCGTTTGAAGTAGGGCAGCATGTCGCCCCAGCCCCAGCCGGGGTTCCCGGCCTCGACCCAGCGGTCGTAGTCGCCGGGGAGCCCCCGCCCATAAACCATGCCATTGATCGACGACGACCCGCCCACGACCCGGCCCGCCGCCCAGGTCAGCCGTCGGCCCTCAAGGCTCTCGTCGGCCTCGCCCACATAGCCCCAGTTCAGCGTCCGGCTGGAGAGGAGGCCCTCGATCATGCCTGGAATGAGAATGCGGGGCGACCGATCCCAGCCGCCCGCTTCGATCAGGAGGACGCGGCGTTCAGGGTCTTCAGACAGCCGAGCTGCGAGCGTGGCGCCCGCGCTTCCGCTTCCGACAATCAGATAGTCCCACGCCTTGACCATTTCGCCTCCGCCGGCGCGGGAGCTGGAAGAGTTCAGGCCGTCCGTTCGACTTGGCGGACGGCGAAGATGCTGGCGACGTAGACGGCCATGTTGATCCCGCAATAGGTTATCGCGATTCCGAGGATGGCCGTCGAGCTTTGCACGACCGCGGCGCCGTTTGCGGCCTCCTTGAACCCAAACACGCTCAGCACGACGCCCACCACCAGCGCGCCCATGGCGAAAGCCAGCTTTTCGACCGCCAGCCAGAAGCCGCTATAGACACCCTCGCGGTTGAGCCCCGTTTCGGCGGCGTCGGCGGCCATGGCGTTGGACAGCATCCCAAGCGTCACCATCAAGAACCCGCCCGCCGAGGCGCCCGCCTGAAGACCGAGCGGAATCAGCCATAGGGGCGAGCGATCCTTCATCGCCAGCCACAGGACGAGGTTCAGGCACCAACCCAGCACGCCGATGGTATAGAGCGTCGGCGCCGACCAGCGCAGGCTGGCGCGGAGCCAAAGCGGCTGGGCCAAAACCTGGCCGGCCGTCGAGGCGAGCACGACCAGGCCGATGCCGCTCAAGGGCTGATGAACCACATAGATGCAGAAGTAGGCGAAGGAGCCATAGCCGATCCCCTCGGCCAGCTTTTGCGCGAACGACACCAGAATGAGGCGCATGTAGCGCGCATTGCCCGCGACCATGCGAAATTGATCGAGGAGCGACATGCGCTGGCTATCTCCGGCCGCGGTCGCGATTCCGCGGGTCGCCACCACGGTCGCCAGCATGGTGACGAGGCAGATGCCGCCGTAGACCCAGGACATGGTGGCGTAGCCCTTCAGGCCGCCGCCCACCCACTGCATGAAGCCGCCGGCATAGGCGCTGACCGCCAGGCCGATGGCCATGAACACCACGCGCCAAGACATGATCTTGCGCCGCTCGTCGTTGCTGGAGGCCATTTCCGAGGCCATCGTCAGGTAGGGCACAGAATAGAGCGAATAGCCCGTGAACCCGACCAGGACCATGAAGCTCATATAGATGGCCTGAGGCACGGCATGGCCGAAATGGGGAACGTGGAAGAACATCAAGATGGCGAGGCTCGCCAGAATGGCGCCCGCCAGCATCGGCGGCCGGCGTCGGCCCCACGGCGTGTTCAGGCGATCCGACATGGTCCCTACGATCGGATCGACGAAGATGATCAGAAGCTTTGGAATGAAAATCGCCACGCCGGCCATGGCGGGCGGGATGGCCAGATAGTTGGTCATGTAGATCAGCAGCAACAGCGCCGGCGCGTCGCGGAAAATACGGTCGCCGATCATCCCCAGGCTGAAGCCGAAGAAGGTGGCCGTGGAAATCGAGGATGGCGCGCCGGCCTGTGCGGAAGCGCCGGTCCTATGACCGGGTTCGGGTAACAGGCCGGGCTCGGGCAACAGGGTTGGATCGACGTTTGAATAGTTAGCCAATGTGCCGCTCACTCCGCTGCAGCCCGGAACCTAGTCGTGCACAGCGACTCCGGGAAATCGACTAGGGCGATTGTCCGAATTTCAGACGAAACGGCGCGCGCCGTCCGCAGCGAAGCCGCAATGCTATGGTGCGGGATATTTCGCCAGAGCGCGTTCAGACGGCTTCAAGGGACTCCCATGTCATTCGAAAAACAGACCGTTCTCATCACCGGCGGCCTCGGCGGCATCGGGCTCCAGGTGGCGCAGCATCTGCTCGGCAAGGGCGCCAAGGTGATCGTCACAGATCGCGCGGAGCAACCGTCCGCGGCCCTGCCGGCGGGCGCCGGCTATGCGCCTCTGGATGTCACGTCCGAAGCGGGCTGGGCGAAGGCGATCGCCGACGTCGTCGCCGAGCACGGCGCCTTGAGCGGCCTGGTCAATATCGCCGGCGTCTTCACCCCTGGCATCCCCTTCCAGGACATGACCCTGGCGCAGTGGCGCTATCATATGGACGTCAATCTCGACGGCACGTTCCTGGGGTGCAGCCAGGCGATAAAGGCCATGTCCACCACCGGCGGCGGCTCCATCGTCAACTTCTCGTCCGGCCTGGCCCACATCATGCTGAGCGACGGCGGCGCCTATTGCGTGTCGAAGGCGGCGGTGCTGGCGTTGACACGGCTGGCTGCCAAGGCCGGCGGCAAGTTCGGCGTGCGGGTGAACGCGGTGCTGCCCGGCGCCATCGATACGCCGATGCTGTGGGGCAACCTGCGCGAAGGCCAGGATCCGCAAGAGCTCATCGACATGCTGGTCAAGCAGCACCCCATCGGCCGCATCGGCCAGACGACCGACATCGCCCAGGCGGTCGCCTTCCTGCTCGACCCCGAAAACAGCTTCGTCACCGGCGCGCTTCTGGCGGTCGACGGCGGCCAGTTGGTCGATTGATTTTCTGCCGCTTTCCCCGGACTCGTTCCGGGGACCCATGGTGCGACGTTTCAACCGCCGAATGGCTGTCCGGCTTCCCCGGCCAAAGATCGGGTGGCGATAGGTCGGGCAGCGGAGGCGTCGGGTGTCTCAGAAGCGTGGGAAGCAGCCCTCACTTTCAACAGACAACGGACTTCGGACGCCGCCGCTTACCCGTTCGGCTGCGTGGGAAGAATGGCGTGCTCGAACGTGACGTCGGGATAGGGACCGGACTCAACGCGTTCGACGAATGGCCACGCCGTTCTTTGGTTGGTGCTCTTAAAGAGGATCATCAATTCGTCACCGCTCGGCCCCTCCGCGTGTTTAGCGCCAAATCCCTGCGCGGTGGCGTCAGCACTTAGTCGAGCCAGAGCATCTGGCGGGCCATGGCAGATCAACGCGACGATATTTAGGCCTTTATGATCCGACGCAGGTGCACTGATCGCGGGTGGCGCTGAGGCCGCGGCAGGCGGAGGAGACTGGAACATAAGGCATAATCTAGACGAGATAACGCCTGGCCGTCGATGTCCGCCATAGGTTGAGCAGGGCTACGAACTCGGGTTAATGACGCGCTCATTCTCCTCCCCTGCGAAGCGGGGGAGGTGGCGGCGAAGCCGACGGAGGGGGCGTTGCGCCAAAGGTCGGCCGCGGCTGCGCCCCCTCCACCACGTTTCACGTGGTCCCCCTCCCCCGCTTCG
>Ga0116231_10005344_pt1 | contig 25344 bp, 17 predicted proteins | sample S1TSphgellanicum_2_FD_89695 | JGI IMG/M metagenome (GOLD analysis project Ga0116231, IMG submission 89695) | Host-associated microbial communities from peat moss isolated from Minnesota, USA - S1T2_Fd - Sphagnum magellanicum MG | ecosystem: Host-associated > Plants > Peat moss > Unclassified... | reverse complement strand
TTTTTTGTAATGTATTTTTCAACATGGAATGTAAATATATTTAAAGTTTCAAATCCATTTCATGTTTATAAATAATGATGTCCAATGCAATTCAACATTATCTATTATAATTAAGACAACATGATCATGGTTGTGTAAAGTTTATATAATTGCATTGTAAGTTGCAATTTAGTTACAAAACATAGGAACAAAATTCATTGCTCAAATGAATGAATGAAATAATTTTTGAAAATATTCGTTATATTAATTATAAAATAGTTGTAAATAAGTTACAAAGGAATGGGATAGAATCCATCCACATCAAATGGATGAATGAAATAATTAAAGATTACATTCATCAAACTAGTTGTAAATAAGTTGCAAAAGGTATTAATATATGTCATCCATCGACAAATGGATGAAAAGCCACGTTGGCATTTCATTTACCATGTTGGAATGTGCGTGAGAATCTGATGTGGAGATTAGTTGCAAATTAAAAGTTGCATATAGTTGCATGTGAGTTGCACCATATATACAATATTATATACAAGATAAAGTGTTCATTGGAATTGCTACAACTTATCCATTAGCACCCAAGGCCATATAAATACCATGAGTTGCAAGTGTCCGTTGCAATTAGAAAACCTAGTTGCAAGCCTCCATTGCAATTAGAAAACCTAGTTGCAAGCCTAGTTGTAAAACCCTATTTTTTTCATAGTGTTACGAGGTAGGTAAGATTATGACTACTTAGGTGGAATTCAAAATAGTTAAGGTGAGAGAGTTAAGCATTAAGGAGGTTATGGAATTTTTTGTAGAGGTCTTTTTTCTTTTCGAAAATGGAATATCAATTTGGGAGTACAAAGACAAGAGTGATAGAATAATAGTAGGAGATAATACATTTTTGAAAACATACACAAAATTGTTAAACTATGAACTTTTATGCTTTCTTTTTTAATATTTATTCCAATATTTATTGTTTCTTTCCTACATATTAATATAAAAAGTAATTATGGCAGAATTATGATAGATTCATAAGTGTGCATATACTTGGGCTATGGGAAACGTGGTTATGAAAACATTTTAGATTATGTGTGGAAGTTTAGTATAAATTTTGCATAACTAAAACTGAAAATGTACATGAATAAAAATAATTGAACCAATGTTTGAATATTAGGATTTACCATTTGGTGACCATCCCCAAAATGAATTTGGGGTCAAAATTTTGGGTTGTATGAATTGCTTTGGTTTTATTGTGCATGACAATAGGTGTAGAAAAATTATTATGAATTTTTTTTAAAAACGCTTTCAATTATAGATTCAAAATTGGTGAGGAAAACTTGTGAGGAATTGAATTTAAGCAAATAGTTATTGTAAGGATTTAAATCTGTGGCCAATTTTTTTTTCCAAACAAAGAGTAATAAAATGGCGACAAATAGAATTGACTAATAACCTAAAGTTTGCAAAGACAATTAAATTAGGTAGCCATGCAACAAAATGAAAAAGAAAATGTAATAGAAGAAAAACTATAATTTGTAAACGATGCAATGCAATTTCACATTCTAGAAAAAGTATAGTATACCATGACAAAAATACCCCAAGACGAAGGAATGGCTTGTAGGGTCCAGGATGTCAGTTGTAGCAGTTATGGAACCTCAGGAAGCATTCATTGGTAAAGCAATGAAGCGACCCAATGTCCGAACAAGGTTGCCATTAAAAGTAAAACCTTTGGAAGTCAAATTAAAAAGATAAGGAGATAGTGCACTCATAATTATTCCTACAAATCTACAACAACAAGAAAGGGAAAGAACAAAGTTGAATCTATCAACCTAAAGACATGGTACTTTGTACAAATTTGAAGAGGTACTACATATGTGTCAAGAAGTATAGGGAGGTATGGAAACAAGATCCACAAACAAAGGTTCTACTTGGCCTTTTATTTCACTTCACTACCAACATAACCATGAAAAGTGGGATGAAAATCTCAACAATGATGAAGTTGAACAGGTGTTACCACAATATCCTAAAACTATATTTCAAATTGAGAATTTGGATGAATAAGCTTTTGTAACTCAAGCGCTATATCTAGTCAAAGTGTAGATTGGCACTATAAACTCACCATCAATCATTGTAGTTTCTGCAGACAAGAAGATCACTCACTCATAGATTATCTGTTCATTGAATGAGATGTACAAGATGCAATGATCAGTCATTTCCATATTCAAGCACAAAACCACCAACATTCAAAAAAGGGTCATAATTTGTTGCTTATGCCATAGGACATGGTAATTGCAACATAAATACAAAACTACAAAAATTTACATAACACCATATTTACTTGTAAGAAAAAGAAATGGTAGGGAATCATTAATGGATTATTCCCAAAACCATGTGGGGATAAAGATGTGTATAGGTTAACAATTTTAAGCACATGTGGAAGTCCATAATTGTCCAAATTAATATTATGGATGTAATGTGGAACCATGATACCTTGAATTGCATGAGTCATTTTGCAAGTTGTCATTATACAATCATCATTTTAAAAATCCTACATTATTTTATGGAGATCTAGAATTTGAAAAATGAACTTCTAAATTATTACTTTCAAAAAATAAAATACTTAATAAGAAAAACCCACAATTCAAGGTACAAAAAAAACTTGGTCATCAAAATCTTTCCAAAAAGTTTTCCTTGGTATCAATGTCACCACATCATATTATCATTGAGTGCATACCCATTAATTATTTCTTACTATAAGGTTTTTGGTATTATTTTAAATGTTCACAATGTTATGACAATTTATAAATTATTCGAAGTGAAAGCATGGTTAGGTGGATCAAAGGTGGCATTTAAAAGTCCAAATTTCAAATTATTGTAGTGTGACATTGAACAAACTATGTTATCCAATGTGCATTCCCCTATGCTTATGGTTAAATTATTAGTAAACCATTCTTAAGATATGTGTAGGCATGTGATTGGTCAAAAAATCCATGTCAATGCTTGGAATTTTGAATGTGAAGTGGAGTTTCAATGAGTAAAATGAACTAATTTTTTGTAAATTATTATTTTGTATATTCTTTTTTGGCAATAAGAGAGTTTCAATGTATTTTAATGTTACAAACTAGTATGTCATGTTTTTTAAGTTCACAAATAAATTATATATGCATGACAAAAATAATGTTGTTACTTCAAAAGTTCATTTTGAGTCCATTTGTTTTAAAACTCATACCATATTTTCTAATATGATTATTATTAAATTTTAATGCAACATGGATAATTGAAATTTTGATAATGGTAAAGTTGAATATGACTACATTTAAAATTCATTTACAATCCAAAAAACTATGATTACGGTAATCGAAATTCTCCACGTATTTGTGTTTTCAAAATTTGGTGACTTTATATCAATATTTAAACATCATGTGGCAAAAAACAATAAAAAAAGGAATAATAAAATTTAAAAAATTGAAGGTGGGGAATGGCAAGAAAAATAAGTTGTTAAGTTTCCATGATCACTAGTAATAACTAAAAGGGTATTTTAAGTGGAGCTATAACAACAAGCAAACTTCATTTTAATGTGATCAACCCATGCAATTACAACAATAATGCAAAGGTTTCACAAAAATTCCAAGCTAGAATGTGAGCTTATCCATTTGGCTATAACAGGGTTGAACCTTAATGTCATAACAGAAGGTCAAAGGATGGCCAAACAATAATTAAAGGCTCGATAACAAGTAAAAGGATGTTTTGTAGTATGCTTGTAGTTTAAAAAAAACAACTTGTAAGTAATTGAAAGAAAAGTGGGGGTGGTAGATTTAGGGTATTAGTTGAATTAAAGAACATATATTAGAGGAATAGGATCATAACCAAAGTGATAAAGATTTGGAATACATAACAAGGTAATGAATATGAAGACTAGAAAGGTAAAAGTCATAACCAAAATCCCGAGGATTTAAACAATAGGCAAAAACGATAAGGTCAAAAGGGTGAAGAACAAAAGGATGAAAATCACTTGTAAGCAAGATAAGAATTGTGAGAGGAACATGGCAATGAGGATCACCACAATGATGATGAATAAAAGGACAAAAATCATTTATAAATAAAATGAGGATCTAATAATAATTAGACAAAAGGAACATGGCAATGAAGATGGCAGCAAAGGTGAAGAACAAAAGGACAAAAATGATCGTAAGGAAAACAATGACCTACACTAGCAAATGAGAGGAGCAAGGTGATGAATTTTAGGATATTGGCAATGAAGGTCAAAACCTACTTAAGGATGCATAACACTAACACAACCATAATCACCACCTGTATGAACAAGGAATAATGCAATGAAAATCATGACTTGTGAAATGATCCACATTTCCAGCATTACCTTGATTACAAATTATAAACACCAAGAACAAGATGACAAGGTATTAGTATTTGTACTATAATGCACAACATTAGCATGATGATGATCACTAACTATAAACATCAAAATTAAAGTGACAATAAATGATACATCCCCACATTCCTTGAAGGATTCAAATGTGAATCCAAAAGTGAAAACATCGGAAGAAAGAGTTGGGGTTATGTTCTTTGGTTCGTAATACTTTGGGGGTAAGAAGGGCATGTTGGAACTCCATGATGGGGACTAAGATGAATGACAAGTGGGTCAATTATTCACATGAACTTGCACAAACCAAATAACAAATTGATTAGTGCATAATTGGAACATTTTTGGTGCACAAATGAATCACGGGCATACATAGATTCACAACATTCATCAGGGCCCATACTTGGGGGAAGCCATCACCTTCCCCCTTATAATATTCTTTGTGATTAGCCACGAGTGCTGCATTCAAATGTCATTTTTCTCGAGATTTCCAAGTTGGGAATTTTGAAATTCTCAAAATTAGGATTTTCGCCACTTTGGAGGCCCATAACTTCTTGTGCCACCCTTTGATTAAGGTGAGGTCTAAAGAAAAGTTACAACTCTTGTTGAAAGCTTTTTAATAATATGTGCCATGCCATCTGCACACAAGTAAATTAGGGCGATTCACGACTTTTAGTGGTTGGGAGTCAAATTGACACTTTGACTTTTGGCCTTTCTTTCAGTCGTAACTTGTGTTTTAAGTATTCAAATGGACCATGTGAGCCCAATTTAGACATTAAAGTCTCAAGAGCTTTTTAATGGTATAAGGAAGTCCTTAATCTAATGAGTTTTGATTTCTGAAATCATTTTTTGAAGATTTAGGACTCCATAAAGACTCAAACCCCCAAAGTAGGAGTCCACTTGGGAGTGTGTGGGCTCAATCCCTCACACACTCCTTTGCATTTTTGGGAGTGCAAATGTGATTCCCGGGTTGCATTTTTGGTTCACACCTTTCCATGCCTTTGCCTTGGTTGCGAGCCCAAACCTAAGGTCACAACAATAAGGACTAAGGTGATTGAGGTTTAGGAAATGATGTATTGTAATGACAACCAACATGATCATGACCACCATTGACAAACACAAAAATCACTTGGTGATGAGGTATTATGGCTTATATGATGATGCACAACACCAACATGATGATGATTGCCACTTGTAAATGTCAAACCAAGGTAATAAAGTTTGAGATTACACAACAATGATCAACACCAACATGACCATGATTAGCACTTGCACAATTGAACATCAAGGAGACAAGGTCCATAACCAAGGCAATTCAAATTCAAGAATTGTGTAATGACAATTCAAACTAGCAAAACCATGACTGTTAACAACAAACAACAAGACCAAAGCAATGAAATATTAAGACCCTATGCAACAATGCACAACACCAACATAATGATGATCACCAACAACAAGCTTTAAGACCAAGGTGACAAAAAAATAGTTCTTATGTTTGATCAAAACCTGCACAACCTAAAATTATGAATTGCAAGTACTAAGAAAAAGGTGACATGGTTTAAATGTTGTGCGAGCTTAATCAAAACTCGTAGGATTCAAAGCTTGGGATAGGCACCCACCTGGACTTTAGGTAAGACCAAACATGAAGACAAAGACCACAACCAAAATCAAAAGGGAAAGCTAGGAACTTCTCCAAGCACACAAAAAACCATGGAAAAAGGAAGAATGTGAGAGCGAAAATGAAGAAGAAAGTTCAAATGGAGCTCCCCCCCCCCCACCCAGGGACAATGGGGATAGGATTGTGGGTCGGAGTAGGAGGGGGGGGGGTTGCAACTATTTTGTCATATGGTGGTGTCACTCTTCAAAAGTTATAAATATTAGGGGTTTAGGAACAAAACCTTACCCTGTCATAATCCATTTTTTAACCTTCTCCAACTTGTAATTTGGTCCATTGAATAAAAGTTTACATTATTTCAAAATGAACTTGTTGATTTTGGGGATGTGAAAATTTGGTGATAACATTGATGTGCCACATGAAATCACCGTTGAAATGTATGTTGATATAGGAGTTCAATTGCTTGAAAATAGGGGTGTGAAAAGTTTGCTAGTGATTTTTTTAGGGTTTAGACCTCCTTCTTTGGAAACCCATATCTTAGGCGTCCCTTAACGAAAATGGGCAATCTAAAAGGCCCAGTGGAGCCCTACTCTCCATCTTGGAACTCCAAAGCCATTAGAACTTGATCCAGATCACCACTACCTTCTAAGTTTTGAAGTGTACTAAGACGAGCCTATTACCCTAGCCTAGTATGAAAAAGGCACAAAACTGTAAGGCACTTGAAGGAACTGCATGTGGGACCACTTTCCTTTGATGTTGCACAATGTCCAATTTCTGATTACACAGGGCTGTTGGTTGTCTGGTTATGTTTTTTCACAAGAATATGCTTGGTCACTTCCTTTCCTGTGGTAAGTTCATCTTCTAATGTTAAGGAGTTTTTTACCTTGGTGACAAGGTAGTTCGACAACACCTCCATGGCAAAGTATAGTAGTGGCATGGTGCTCATTTGGCTCACCATTGCCATTCCCATTTGAACCTTCTTCCAAAACTCAATCCTCATTATATGCAATCCCAAGCCTATATCTGGCCACCTTTTTTTTCTCTCTGCCTATTTGGACGGTCATTTCTCCATAATCTAGATGCAGATTTTCCATCTGGTGGAATGTTTCGTCCTTCAATATCAACTCATATTTCATCCACAAGCAAGTTTTACCCATCAAATTTCACCCAATAGTTTTAATCAATCCAGCAATGAATAATGAGTGAAATCACATAGCAAGCAGGGCAATTGATGCAATTCGATCAAAGCAAAAGCTTTGAAACTAAAACTATACATTTCATGAAAAGACAATGGGTTAGTGATTAAACTTATGATTAGTTTCCCATTATCAAATGCTCAACTTTTAAAATTTTCAAAAAACTTATCAGAACCAATTTTAGATGCTTGAGTTAGGGCATTAGAGCTAACCCTTTCCCAAATTTCTATGACTTTAGATTCCTTGCGAAGAAATGCATGAATGAATTTGTGAATTTTGATGATCCAAATATAGCAAGTTTTGAAGGTCAATTTTGAACCTGAGCTTGTGAACTATTTTGGTGATATTGCAAGTTGTCATACATTTTAATCACGAAAAGGATTACAAAGTAAAAATTGTGCTAAACAAGTTATTGCTTTTAATTTGGTGATATATCCCAAAAGATGTACTGTGTTGAATGGGGTGTAGTTTTGAACGATGTCATCTAATATTACATAGGTACTTTAAATGAAGGGTGAGACTCTACACAAGATTTGGTTGGGTTATCATTACAAAGGTCCGACTCCCTTTCTCGTTTTTGAAATCTTTGCACAGTGGCAAAATAACCCAATTTGGACATGATCTCTCTTTTGAAATCATGCTCACAATGTTCATAAAAACTTGGTTTGGCTTTTTTTAGTGTATGTGAAGGGCATGTTACCCAACATATTTTCCCTCTGTGTTTGGAGGGCGTTTTTGAAATGCCCATCTTTTTTCTTTTTTTTCCCCATGATACCCACCAGTTACCACAAGAAACAACGCAAAAAATCAGATCAAGTTTTTACACTAGGTAAAGCCTGCAGCCTTGGGCTTTTCCCTACACAAAACTCCTCCAAACTCTCCATACTCTAAAAAGGAATATGTTTTAATACTCTTGGGAGTCCTTTCCATTTATCCACACACTTTTTCCCTTTCATTTCCGCAATTTTTTCAGTCCACCTTGTTTCTCACCAAGTCTCAAGCTTTTAACTTCAAATCTTGGTTGCTACCCAATGTCATTGTCACTTACTTTGGCATTATTGCTAGTAAGTATTCTCATAAGAGAAACTAAAAGTATTGCCACTACCATCACTGTAATGGCATGTACACAAATACTTTGGAGCAATAGAACCTTCAAATAGCGTGAAACTCAGTTTGGAGTTCCTACTTAGGCCCCCTTTACACTAGGAGTCAGGGCCAAAAAACCGTGGGGCCAACTTCGAGCATTTTTGGGTTGCAAATTGACCCCAAGTTACTAATACACTCTAGAACAATGACGTCAGGACATTAATGAATGCTGGAAACATTGGTCCCAAGGGTTGCAAATTCGCCTCCCAAATATGATGGTATCCTTTTTTCAGCCTTGGGGCCAATACAAGCTCATAAAGTTCAGCATTTATTAGTAACTTGGGGCAGATTGAGAAGTTCTTTTCTCTTTCAGCCTTGACTCCTAGATGTAAAGCCCTGGAGGCTGATTTCAACTTTTGCACCAATAGGAATGCTGGATTTGGGTTGACCATTGGCCCTGACTCCTAGTCTAAAGCGGGCCTTACATATATGCACATGATATAATGGGGGTGTGGGTGGAGATCCTCACCAGTCTTGGATATATTGGTTTGTGTCAAGAATGAAAGCTTGACATGCTAGGCACTAGTAGGGTGGGCAATTCATCTCCAAATGAAGGATGCACCAGATCAATCTCTCTAGGTAGCCTACTTTGCAAGAATGAGTTGGCCAAAATACTGAAACCAAAAGGTTAAAAAAAATGGGGATACTTGGACATAGTAATAAACCTGTAACTGTCAGTGTGATTCCAGTTCGGAGCCTGTCTTGTGGCCAATCAAGTGAGATACTTTTCAAGCAGTTGCATTTATATATATATATATATAGATACCATAATTTGCATAATCAGGCAGTTTGACAGCAACCGTGAAGAAACTGGAGAATATGAAAGTTCTAAAATTCCTGAACTTAAAATTTTAAGTGCAGGTTATGTACAAACTCATACGGTTATGGTCAGGAGGGTACCTTGGCCCTTTCCATAGCACATTTTACATTCAACTTTTATCACTTCAATGTTGATCAATTGGGTTGGGACCAGTGTTGTCTGGTTCTAGCTTTTGAAGAGAACCTCTGGTCCTGATTCCACCTAGGGAAACAAGATTCGAGATATATGAGACCCAAGGATGAGGCAATCATCAAGGCTGGTGGTACCCATATTCTGCTCATGCTCTTGTCCAAGGGCATTACCAATGTATAAAGCATCGCTAGACATGCAAAACATGAAGGAACAATAGAAAGGAACGTACCTTACGTTCTGTACAGACAAACATTTTAAAATGTAAGGTTCCTCCTTCAAAACATAAGGTGCTTCCCTTGGATTCCAATTTTTTAAGGTACCCTTCAACTAAACTAAGAGATTTCTAGGGATACTTTATGTTTATGGGTGGGGATGGGTGTACAATTAACACTATATGTTGCATGTGATAAACACTTAAAGAGCCCAAAATAGGAGTATGGATGGAGTTGCTCTAAGAGTGAGCTTATTATCTTTGTTCATCTCAAAATGTCACCAAAAATGTCACTTTTCCTCCCTCTGACCTGAACTATATAGCTGAACAACATTGTGCAGACTTCAGGAAGTTTGTTATTGTCTCCCCTGACTCGCTCTGCTCTCTCTGAACTATACATGACCGACATCGTGCCCACTGCAAAAGGAAAACCTCTGTTGCAAAGTAATGGTGTAAGAAGTAGTAGTAGTAGTAGTAGTAGTACTGCATTACTACTGCGCACTCAAAACCACCACTAACTAGTCCAATCCTCAAAGTAAGTGGTACGGTATGTAAGTAAGTAAGTTGGTCTCTGCTGATCCTCTTTCTCTATGAGTTTTCTTTTCTTTCCTCCTGAAAGGAATCATCAGTCATGACTCATTATGCTCTCAGTCCTAAGCTAATGGAAAGCAGGAAACATGGATTCTCTGCTGCTAAGGCAGAAATGCAGTGATGTGTCACAGGATATTATGCTTGTTATTAGTCTCGGGTCCTAACCTGTACAAGTAGTTTAATGGGAGTTCAACTTTGTATGAACTGTGAACCCCTCGTGTCTGAGGTAATTTATTATGATGTCTTTAGCTTCTACTTCCTGTGGGAGATGACTGCAAAGTGAGGGGGGATTGGGGGGAAGGGCTCTCTAGTCAGCCCATTATAACACTTTTCATACAACATCCTCTAGCACTACCTTATTGCTCAACCCAATTGGTATGGAGTACTCAATAATGACTGTCCTTACCAGTGTTGGTCGGGTTTATAACCTTGTGCTTAGTGTCATCTAGTGCTGGGTTCTCACTTTTGTTTTAGAATCATTCGATTCAAATTTCATAAGGGTTTGAAAAACGTACATGGTTTTCTTTTTGAATTATAAAAAAAAACTTTATGGACTGAGGGAAGGTATCAGTCTGTTTTTTTTCCCTCTTGGTTCACTATGTCCTGATTCTCATAAATTTGAGAACATTCAATTATTAAGTGAAGTTTAAAAAATTGACAATGAGATTTTTTCATGAAATTGACAAGATGCCAACAAGAATTTCAAGCTTTGGATGCTTCTAGAAACCCATATGCTATACCAACTAGACAATAGTCTTCAAATATCCTAATTAGATAGGCCCCAAATCTTAAACCTAGCCTAAAACTTACCCTTTGAACTTGACCCGTGTAAAAGCCTTATACCCCACCCGGGTTTCACCATTTTGAAAAGGGCATGGTTTGGATCCAATTCTCACCCAAGCGAACATCAACCATCCAAATATCAATAATGGTATCATTTAATATGATACCTTGTGATGTTTTAAATCTAATACCTAAGTGATATCCAATGCACCTTGTAATACCCACCCAACATTGTTTCCAATGGTAACTAGTATAAGGACCCTACTACCAAACTAGTATAACTTGAGGCAATAATAGCCTTGTACTAATACTTGCATAGTAGAGACTCGAGGTAGGGTAAATAGTTAGTGATTGAACACTTAAATGGCTTAGAGGTGATTATCTTATACAATTGTGCTCCTTTGTCTTAAGTGTTCTTAAAAAAAAGTGTAGAGTTCCTATGGGCACATCTATAACCTTTTAAAAGGTTCAACAAGGTTAAGAAACAAGGGAGATATGACCCACAAAATTGGGGGGTTTTAACTTGAAAAATAAATCCAAAGAATACATGGTGAGGTGTGAACAAACATTTCATCACCTAAAACCAAATAATCAAATGTCCGTGATTGCATGTTACTTACCCCATCACCCAAATGACCACTATTATAAATCATAATTCTTTTATTGTCAAAATTAATCAAAAAATGAATTGTGAATTTGTCAATTTGACCAATTAGTCATACTAGACAAGTCAATTTCAACATGTTTAAAAATTAAAATTAGTCAAATTCACACATGATTTTTTTACTTATGGTCTTTTTTATTAACGATCTTTTTGATTGTTGGTTTCTTTACTACTCATATCAACTAGTCAACTTGGCCAACTACCATTTTGACTATTAGTAAAAAAAAATCAAAATGAACAAAAAATTGACTTAATATGTAGATAAGGCTTATTTATAGGTATGTTGGTACATGTAAATAGGTAGGTGGACCTTGCCTAGACTAGGCACCTAGGCTAAAAAAATAACCTATGCTAAACATTTGAGCAAAAAACCTAACCTAGCCATCTAGCTAGATACCACTTTTTAAACCTTCCATACCATAGATGGTATCCATTTATATTTTTTATACTAGATGTAGCTAGCTAGATGGTATCTTCCATTTTCTAAACCTTCCATTTTTTTGTTGTGTCTAATTAAATATCACATTTGGTCAAATAGTAAAATAAATTTAATTCAGGCAATTGAATTAGTCACAAAAGACATGTCATTTTAACAATTAGGGTCTGTGGTCAAATTGACCAATTTTTTGGTTGAAACAGATAAGGGAGTCAAATTGGATGGCTTACACTTAGCATGTTGGCAGCCTACTAAGTTAACAATCGTAGTCAATTCTAAGATTCAATTAGAGTTTGTTAAAGTTAATTAGAGAAATGTAATTGTTAGACTATGATATAAGAGAGGAATAAGAAGATTTATATGGGGTCTACAATTTTTGAGTCAATATGAGCAAATCACCACTTTTGAAATGTTCATTTTAGTAATGAAAGATGATAAATGTTTGTATGACATGATGTTTATGTTTGATGGAAATAAAAACATGTAGGTCATCCTTTGAATAGCAAAATGTTTTTGTGTGTTGACATTCATGGTATGGAAAAGACAAGAAATTGTATTCCAATGATGTAACAATGTTAAAGGAATGAGTTTTTCTTTTTTGTGCAAATTGAAGAGACAAGGGAATCAAACAAAAGGAAGCTTTATATGAACCTATTTCCAGAAAGAGATGGGTAAGTGGCAACTTGAATCCCTATAGGTAATCAAAAGTTACAATATTTTGATTGAAGAATAATATACGGGAGTTTCATAAGCATGTATATGAGTAGTTGTATTACAATAAAGAGGGGATATGGTTATGGCCATTGGGTATGTGGTATATAAATGGATGTAAACAAAAGCCTAGTAGCTATTTCAAAAAAGTAAAATGACATGTAAAAATGAATAGCTAACGTTTGGTGACCCTACTAAGGATTACTTTGTCTTATGTTTCATAAAAAATGGGTTGGGTAGAAGCTTATGAATATGATTTAGGTTTTTGTATTTCTAGTACTTTAGTACAAGCTAACCCAAATGACAAAGGTTATGATAACAAACATACTATGGGGCATATAGGATAATTTGCTAAACAGACTTGTCAATAGAAACATTTATTGTTGAAGGGGCAATGTAGGTAATCAAATATTTTAATATGTTCACTCAATTGAAAGTAAATTTGCGAAGGAAGTAATCAAGGGTGAAGGACATTAAATTCCAAATGATGCATTTAAATGCGATACAAAGTTATCAACATTGAATATAATGATTGACATTGGGTATAATCATTGGAAATAAGAATGTTAAACATACAAACCTTAGAGCTGAAAAAATACATAAAATGGTTAGTAGTGTTGGAATGTTTATTAATTCTAATGCATGTAAACATGTGTAAACATTTTGATTATATTAAATATGCACACAAGTTTTAGTGAAGAATTGGTGCTTCAACTACCTATCATTATTTTTTCTTAAAAAATGAATGCCTTATGGCATGTTGATGTTTTGTGGTGAGAAGTGGAATGGAATAACATTATGTAACCCATGAGGAAATTAGATGTATTGGCCTTCATTTATGATTGAAAAAGAGGGATTAACTTCATTGACTTTGTTATGAAATATGACTAAGGAACCTATTGGGCAAAAACAAGGAAAATGTAAAGTTGGATGATGTTGATATGAGATTTTATTTATTACATATGTTTATAGAAATGAATCCCTTTGTATTTACACAACAAATAGGTGAATATAGAGTAGCAAAACTAAGGGTTAAACTTAAGGATATGAATGCATTGGGTGCTATCACATATCCAAATTTGTTTAATATTTTGGAACAAGATGAAAAAACAAAATCCATCTTGTTGAATATTTAATATAATGACCATAAAGATTACAAACTTGAAAAGAAGGGTGGAATTGTTTTGTGGATAATTTTAAGGAAGTACCTAAACATGTATAAAAACTAATCTTTAGCAAATTACATGGAGGCAACAAAGTTTGGTACATACAACACAACCTTGATTATCAATGGAATTGACCAAACATCAATGTTGGCGACCTAGGTTGGTGTGCTTATTGACCTTTGTGCCATTCAAGAATGAGTAGTTGTTACCCACCATTAGATTAATCATGAAGGTATGGAATTCAAATGACCAATTATCAATGCATTGATTGAGCAATGGTTGCCTTATGACTTTCAATCCTATTTGTATGGCAATTCTTTAATGAAATGTTGAAACAAGTTAAAGTACAATTTCTTTCAAGATTTGACCCAAGAGCGTTTCTCCTCTCTTTTCTTATCAAGAATGCATCATTAGTATTGACAACTTTATGAGAAAATGAATGTGAGTTGAAAGGTTATTCAATTCAAGGTTCATGTGGGATAAGTACAAAAGTCAATAAAATTGGTAGGTTATGAGACATAAGAAAAGTGTAGAAGGAAACAACCAAAGACCTTCACAAGATGAAATTTCCAAATATCTAGGAACATTGGAAGAAGGCAAAACCCTTTGGTTTAGCAATTGGGTATGAGCAATTGACACCAATGGCAACATGATTAACAATATTAGTGACACATGCCCCACAGTAGATACCATTAATGATCAAAATAGATGACCCAATGATGAAATGACAAGTTCAACATGATGAGAAATGATAGATCTTCCTTCATATGTTATAGACAATTCAATGACCAATCCTTTAGCTATTTTTGGTTGATTAGTTGACTAGGAAACTTAGTTGACTAACAAATAACCTATACCCTTTGTAACCCATGCATGGGTTGGGGTTTTTTAAAACATCTTTTAGTAGCAATTTTAAGGTTGACATTATGTCATTGGATCTTCTAGTGTCCATACTTAATCATTATTATCACTAATAAAAAGATTTTTTTTTAATCATTCATATCTACTACACAATTAACATTAATGCAACTTGGTTTCACACCAATTCAAGGAGTTTTACTAATTATACAAGTTATAGTCATGGTTACACAAGTTGGCAATGTTCTAAAAATTTAGTCGCCAAAATACTATAATGGAGATGATCTTGTATCACATTTCCAACAATTGACCAAATTATGTGTAAGTAATGGTGATAACATTGATATATTAACAAGTTATAATACTTCCCCAACATTTTGAAAGGAAGAAAAGTAGATTAATTTGCATGATAAGAAAATAGTCTTGTGGTTGTGTGGGGTGTTGTTCAACAATTGTTTATTGCAAAATGAAAGACAAGCCATAGTAGCTTTATACAACATCAAACATAATGAACATAAACTAATAAAAATTTATTATGATATGTTCTTATAATTATCTATAATCATACCTCAACAACCAAACAATGTTTATTTCTAGGTAACATTTTGTGAGGGTTTACATTTGAAATTGAAGATGGCAATTTTGGGCATGCTAAAAGGTTTAACCATTATTAAAGTTACCAAATAATGGAAAAATAATTACTATAACAAAAAACTAGGAGGCACACAAACATCACAAAGGTCAATTCAAATTACAACCAAAAGATGCATACATTGATATCAGGGATGTTCTCCAAGCAAATTGATTGCCTAGTGTTTAAATCCTTTAAAAATTATTATTGTCACCACAAATGTAAAACAATTATGGGTCTTTAGGGGTTAGATCCTTTTGATCTCACTCTCAGTGACCTCCACTAGTCTTCTTGGGCATTTCTCAATTGCAACAAACCACATAATTCCTTTAAAAGATCCCATACTGGATGAAAACACATTAAGCCCCCCAAAAATTGTAATCACATAAATAGAAAATTGCATTTGGTTTTTTTGGGTACATGTGGACATCACATCTTGGATTATTTTTGTTCATTTCAAGTATATTACATTAAATTTCGACTTAAAATAGTTTATTTAAAAAGAAATTCCAAAAAACATTTACAAACTTGAACATATGAAGTATATTTGTGTCAAAAAAATACACGTCACAAAGTATGAAAAATTGCAAATATATTTCAAAACTAAGGTTATGGGTGGAGTTTTGTAATGAATTTTTTGGTGGTGAGTGATATTGATGTACATCAACTAAATTTAAGAACATTTAGAAGTTTATAAATTTTTGGTTGAAAATACATTCAAAAAATGTGTTTTTTTGCACTTCTTGAGCAATAAATGCATAATAAGCTCTTATTTATGGAAAACGACCATTACTTTAAGAAAAAAGAAAAGATTTTATAGGTGGACATTATATTATTTTTTCATTTTTTTTGGTTTGGTAATGTGTTATGAATCACAAACATGAGGCCCTATGGCCATTGAAATATGTACATTATATATTTTATGCACATTGATTTATCCAAATCTTTTCATTTAACCATTGGATCAAGCTTAATTTTGATTCAAAATGAACTTTGAATACCAATTGTCATGCACATTCTAAAGTTCTTTGTCTTATGTTTAGGGTTTCCAAAAAAATTCATCAAGATTTCAGTTTACTACACACCCATTATACTTGTTATACATCACTTTTTTGGGTGAAAAGTGGTGAAAAGTGGTTCACATGTAGTGTGTTTTCACCCTACCCCAGACCAACACCGACAAAAGACAAACACACAAATCCCAAGCTTTTCATATAATACATATTCCAATAGTTCACTAGCCACACATACCCAACTATTTTGACATCCTCCACAAGTAACATAACTTTGACATAATCTTATTATAACTCTCAATGCTCATAGAAATGCTTCATGGGTTGACAAAAAAAATTACGGTATCTTCATAGACCTACAACCATAATTTCCATGATCCAGTAGACATCAAAAAAATTTCGAAGATCCCTTCATTAGGGTGCTTTCACATGAGGCACATAACCACAACACAAACAAACATAGTGAAACAACACATGTACAACTTGAGAATGCCAACCAACCGTTCTCGAAATCCCTTTTGTTTTTCATCATCCCTTGGTCATCAACTTTAAATTGAATTCTACAACTTGATTCCTATCTACAAAGGGACATGGCACAATGGATATTTCATCACCTTCGGCAACAAAAAGTCCAACAACCAAGCCAATATCCTAAGTTCATTCTCTTAAAACTAAAACACTAGCCACTTATCTCTTCAACACATTTTTGATTTGCTGAAACCCCCATTTCCCCACCATAATATTCCTCTTTTCCTCCTCTCTTGCTTAGCTGGATGTTCATAGTTCATTAAAGCATTTGTGCAAGAAAAACCACACTAGGAAACATGCATCCAACACAAATGCAACAACTTGCAATAGCCATTAAAAATAAAAGCAAAAGTTGGCCATAACCTGCAAACACACAAACATAAGCTTCACATCATTTTCAACCACCCAAAAACTTGTTGCTTTTTACTTTTGGTAGTTGATAACATTGTACCATCCTCTATTAAGGTTTCGTCCCATATTTTTTCATCACATTACTTTCATCTAAGAAGTATTTAGCTAGGAATTGTGAGGAATATACCACACAATTCTTTTCATAATAAAGTTGTTAGTCTAAATCTAAATCCCAATTAATAGATCTAAGGATATATTAATCACCATATGCATTTGAATGAAAGGTATTCATGAACAATTGTTCATTTTGTCACAAAAGTGAACCATTCAACCATGCATTGACCCCATTGTAATATTAGAGAAACATCTGTTTATGACATGTCTAAACTTAACATGGTTTTCATATTCTTGCATTGACTATAAGGAGGATATAAAAGATTTAAAAAATTATTTAAAGTTATATTACCTTAGGCTATTCAAGGTCATTTTACTTTATCCTATTTTAAGTGATTATACCCTATGTAATTTTACCCTAGATTATAATAATTGAAAATAACATAGGATAAAACAACCTTAAAATGTTTGGAATATAATAGAATAACCTAAGGTGAAATAACATAAAATAACCTTAGGTGGAATAGTCTAAAATTTTAAAAATAATTTAGATTAACCTAAAAAAAACCTAATGTAAAATAACATCAAGTAACTTAAGGTAAAATAACCTAAAACAACCTAGGTTAAAATAAATTTAAAAAATAATTTTTTTCTTAAAGTAAAATAACAAATAATAACCTAAAATAATCAAAAGTAACTTAGGGTGGAGTAACCTATAATAACAAAAATTAGTTTAAAATAAAATAGTTAAAAATAACTGAAAAAAATTAGTCTAAAATAATGGAAATAAGCAATAATGGAATAATATAAAATAACCAATAATAACAAAGGGTGGAAATTTTTTAAATAGCCAAAATTAGTCAATAATAACTTAAGTGGAATAATCTAAAATAGTTTAGATTAACGTAAGGTAAAATAACTTAAAATAACTCAAGGTGGAACTGTTTAAAATAACAAAAAATAACTCAAGGTATAATAACTTAGTGTGAAATAACTTTTCAATACCCAACAATAACCTAAAGGGACTAAACATTTATTAGTCAAAGATTACAATAATGACATTAAAAAAAGTAACAACCATGTTCATTTGAACATTTTTTTATGAATTTTCTAAAGACTTGTAAGGAGCTTTAAATTGTCCAAAAGTGAGCCACCATAACTTGTTATTGTTGTGTAGGCTATAGGTGTGAATGTTTTTGGTGTTCTAAAGTTGAACTTGTTAAAATATACCTCTCTTTTATTTTTTCAATGTATAATGTGGAACTATAGATTTCATGACCCAATAGTGATATAAGAATATTTGATATTTCTTATTGTGTACCTTGTCTAAATGTGAAGTTCTTATATATTTTACATTGAGGATATTTTTTAAAAAATATATTTATTTTAAAATTTGATTGTAACTTTCTACACCTTCTATCTCTCACACTTCTCATTTGTAATGTTGAAAAGATTGAAAGTGAGAATGAAAAACATGTTCTATTATTCTATTTAAATTTGGCCCAATTGGTTGTGAATGTGTTGGTTTGTTTTTTTTTTTGGTAGGAATCCAATGTGCAAAAAAATGGGGGAAATCTATAAGGTGTGACCTTTGCATTGTTCACAAATGTTAAAAATTAGGGTTCCTAGCCATTGTGTCCAATTGCCTCAATTCACATTTCTATGTTGGGTTTCCATTAAAGTTCTTGCAAATTTATGTGTAGTTGACTCTTGTCTAATTGGATCCCCCAACACCCATCACCAATTGCTAAGAGACTTTTTTGTTTGTTTTTGTTTTTTGCACATTTGTAGTCAATTGTACACACTTGTGTTAAATTCATCCCCTACCACCAAAAAATTGCTGCCAAAGGGTGGGAATTTTTAAATCCAAATTTTCATTCATGATTGAACACAAAAGTCATTCACTTGTTCAAGGGTTGGATTTATTTGAAACACAATTACTCACAACTGAGTGTTTGGTCATGGGCGAACAATGACAAGGTAGCATGAGTCCATTTATTAGCTTGGGCATACACTATATGAACATCCAGTTACCAGCCTATGTTTGGTGATGAGTGTGCTTACCCTACCATCAACCTTGTATCAATTTTATACTAATTTCAATAGAAGGCATGTACTTGCCTCATTATAGCTAAAAATCAGTCTTGAACAATGGCTTTTAGGAATTTTATATTTGTAGCCAAAGTGGCAACCATCCATACGAAGATGTAAAAAGGTGGCTATCCCTAAGAAGATTTAGGCAAATCTGGCTATAATTTAAAAATCATCCTTCCATAAATTTTATTACACACTGAAAATATAGAAATCAGGTGATTTTTACTTTTTTTTTCCCCCTCCCCTCTTCACTTATGGTGATTGAAAACCTTTGGAATCACATTATTTTTGAATTTTGCATTTCACTTTTTGGCAAATTTTCAGCAAATAAAAAAAATGGTTGGTCTTGAATTCCATAGGAGGACCAAACTGGGTATGCAAGTTTTACAAAAAGGACCCAAGATGTGGACAAGGTAAGTATGAACTTTTAAAAATGGTACCCAATACCAGGACCAGATTGGTATGTTCAAATTTCAATACCAAGACCAACACTGATCCTAACTCCCAATAACTCTCCCTTACCATATATACCTACAAATGATGTTTCGCACAAAATAATTTGCAAAAGGTCTAATTAAAAAAAGGGAATTAAAAATATATATTTATGAAATTTTTAGAAAAAAAATTTAATTGTCCCAAAAATTGGGTTATTGTTACAAATACAAAACAAAAGGTGTATGTTGCATAGTTATTCCTCAGACGTTAAAATTCTGAAAAATTAAATTTGAAACTACCACCTAAACTCATTTTCTAAAACAAATATTAAATTTGAACCTACTACCTAAACTCGTTTTCTAAAACAAATAAATAAATATTGAACAAAGAAGTGCTAAACATGAGTCATAGGTATGGTAGTAGGTGCATGAAACAAAAGAGATTACACTTTTTCCTTAAAAACAAACTCACTATTTGATTGTCAGTTTTGTGGAAGGAAATGTGCAATTCATGTTTGAGGCTTTTAAAGTAAGTAGTTTTTTTCCTGCACCAGAAGCTGTTGCCCAAAGTGAGGCCTTTTGCCTTTAGGTCCTTGGCCCTCATTTAATGAAATGCAGGTTGGACTTCTTCTTCCCACTAATGTATGTACAGGCACAAAATTATACTGGAACAACCACTTTTCTTTGTTTCCTCCTATTGAAGAAAAAGGAGAGATCAGGTGGCACCCTGACAACAGAGCTATAATTTGCACACAAACAGACACATGAAAAAACTTGAATCACATTGTGACATCTAAACATAAATGATGGATTTTCTTCCAAAGGAATCTTAGCCCTGACTATATGGGTATTGTTTTGTTTGGCTGACTGACATAAGGTCTCTAACTCTCTGGCAGCACAAGACAATCAATCCAAAAATTCCCCAAGATTTTAAAGAGTTTGGAACTAGCACCTTATTTGCTAACATGTTATTACATATGTGTTGTATCAAAACCTTTTCCCTTTATGAGAGCTCTGATACATTCAGATTGATGAATAGTGGGAATTGCATCAATTTAGATTCGTCTAGATTCTAGTATAGTTTTGAATTAAATTGAATTGTAGGAAAGCTGGAAGCCCCAATTACAACTTCATATCATTCCTATTTGTCCCAATTTGCAGAACCCTAAGCACCCAAAATGGTGTAGAAATTTGGTATCTAGTCTTTAATGAATTAGAATCTAGATCTGTATCCCACTGTCCCACCTAATGGCTGATTCGGCACTCTCTTGTCAAATAAATACATATATATGGCAAAATAATTTATTAACATTTTTGGCAAAGGTATTATTTGCAAGTCATTTGACAGCCAAGGTACCTTATTTCCAAGGGTTTTTGGCAATAAACTTTTGTTTTTTTAAAAAAATCACCGATTTCTTTTTTCTAAATTATTAATTATTGCCAAATTTGTTAGTATCCAATGTTCAAACTAAGACTCTATACATTGGTTTTTGTACATCAATTGTAATAGATACTTCTCTATAATTAAGAGCTATTCATTGTTATTAGAATTAGAGCAATTCCATTGTTCACATGAAATGCCCCTGCACTGGCAACTTGCAGGGGCTAGTAGTGTGTGTGTTGCATGTTCAACTACCCACATTGTTGCATCTAGCCAGGATGATGAAACGTCTCTGTGGCCTCCAAAGGATGTCAAGATATTGTGACAAATCTGAGACTATCAAAGGATTTTGCACAAGATTTTTACGGGCCAACTTTTGTTGGTTTATGTCCAAGTTCATAGTTGTGAGGCTCAACATTCAATTTGGTGGCACTTGTAAATTTGCAAGATTTTGTGTTGGGCTTGCCTTTGAACAACAATTTTCTCATTCACTAGTGTATATTGTCATTGCGTGGCCACTTCTGATATATTTTATTAGAGATGTTCTTAAGGCCACATTTCTTCGGAATTATTCTCTAGAAGCCCTTGATTTTTTAACAACTTTGTGATGCAATTAAGGTGATAATCATTCACAAGAAGGTATAGCCAAATCTGGCTATAAGTTAATTATGAAAAAGCATCTTGCTATATTGTTGTTTGGATTTCAATAGTTTTCTTAGAGGTAGTTGGAACTTTGGGTTGGTGCTTGGAAACTGAAATGGGCTATGTTCAATTAAAATACAACACATTTGGGGTTTTTTGGTGATTTGGGTTTAATCTTTAGACCAAATAACATGTAATTTTATAAAGGAGATAGGAATTTGCAGATCATTGCTCAACATGGACTTTATCATTTTAAGCTTTGAAGTTTGAAAGTTGCATATTCCTTATTTCCTCTTTTGATGTTTTAGTATTTCATGCTTGAGCTTTGAGGAGTGCTGATGTAATGTCACATGTGTGCACTATGTATGGGTTGTGTGATTGGGTATAGAAAGAAGTTATAGCAAAATCCATATTTATCATGTCTCCATTTTCAACCCCCAAGAATTTTATATTCAAATGCATTTTGCTTATTTCTAACCTTGAAAGTGATTTTGATTTAGATGTTTCTGAAATGCCAACATGGATTCAACAAAGTCTTTAAATTTAAGCCAAACAATGGAGAGAGAAAGACAATATCATGGAGGTTTGAAAAACTTTTATGGTAAGTGGATTGTCAACCTCTTTGGGTAGAATTTGTATTATAAACACTACAAGTACATTGTGCATTGTGTTGTGCAATTTGTTTAAATGTAGAAGGCAAACATGAAAACTATTTGTGTATATTTAAAGGTAGATAAATTGTTCAACCACAGACATAAGCACAAAATAAGGCTTCTAGTCCAAGATCAAAGTAATTATTTTGTATTATGATCATAAGGTTTTGCATGGGAACCATGAAAGAATATACAAAGCTTGTGACCATCTTTCCATTTTGGATCTAGTTATTTTATAGGTTTTTACATTCCTCAATATAGGAAAGGAAGTTTGTCCAATTTACTTAGTCATTTGTAACAAAAGGTCGAATGATGATATGTATTGAAGGATCAAAAGTTTTATCCACTACAATTACTTGGTCAATCACACACTTGAAAATGATTGGAGTGAGTATACAATTTAAAGTATAATTGATTTCATGAAATATTTATTTTTAAAGTTCATTTAGAATTACAATTAGTAATGTTACAAATTTCTTACTTGTGAATTCAAATGAGGTCAATATATAAACAACATTTTTTGGATATGAATTCATTCATATGTTGTTCATGGTTGGAAATGGATCCCACTTTTGTTTCGTGAAAAAGTTTGATGTGCATGGGAGAAATGATAACATGTTCAGTTTGATTCTTAAACCCTTAATCACATTTAAGGGTGTGGGTGTTGAGGAATTGGGAATGTAGCCCATGTTAATGGTCCTTGATGGCAATGGTGTATTCCATAGTGCGACCATGCAAAAGAATGAAAATGTGGTTCTATTTTTTGTGGGAGTACATTGTTTTGCTCATTGAACCAACTTGGGAATGCTTGTTGTGTTGGAGCTCAATTTGATGGTTTTCTTAGAGGACCTAGTTCCAACTTTGAATGGGTTTTATCCCCATTCACCTAAAAACTATTTCGAATTTCACAAAATGTATATGTGTTCATGGATAAAGGAACAATAATATTGTGCCCTTGAGTCATTCCTTAATATCTCAAAGTCCATGTGTGAAGACATTCCTAAAATGCATGGTTGGACCCAACTATCGCCTCATCCTAGGCCCTTTGTTTCGGGACATTCCCCACCTTGGGAGTTTACATTATACACATTACTCCACAAGATAAAAAGCCTTGTTTCAAATGTGTCATTTCAAGTTGGTCTTATTCCATTTTATTTCAAAGGTCTTGTTGAACACTTTGTTTTCAAGGGCATAATTGATAGGTTTAAAGGTATGAACATCATTCACCACAAAATGTATTTTTGAAGTTCATTTGTTTTGAAGTGAAACTTTTTAATAAAGAAAAATCATTGGACAAAGTCAATATATTTGGTGAACAACTCCCAATCCCATTGATTTTAATTTTTTTCCAAATTACAAATAATTCCATTTGGATGAAAATCCTTTAAGGTGTATTTTAGGACAAAAAGGACCTAGTCCACAATGAAGTTTTTTTTTTTTCTCTATTGTATTTTCATCCCCATCAATATTAATGAATAAAAGTGTCAAATGTTTTATATATTATATTTTGGAACATTGCAATTCTAGATTTCATCAATATCATCCACTTTGTGTCCTAGGTATGATGAAATAGGACTAGGTAAAAGAGCACAAAAATGGGTGACATTGTGATAAAATTTTGGTACACCTCAAAAAAATTGAACCCATTGGTATCATCATAACAAAGACACAAATATTAATCTCCAAAATACATTAATGGTTGGACGATTAAAATGTTATGGTTGAATATTTTATTATTGATAGGAATTGTATAAGGTGATTTTTTAACACTATTAAACATATGCAATGATGTCCAAAAAATTGGCAATATTGTAATAGGTTGATGCTTGATTTCTCCAAAAAACATAAATATTCACAATTGTTTAAAGAATTGTCGAATTTGGATGTTTTGAGTGGTGTCTTTAACATATTGTCTAGCATTTCACATTGCTTTCAAATGCATTTACCCTAGTTTTCAAGGTACATTCTTTTTTGGTTTAATCATAACCTCCTTATTAACTTGCCACCTTTGTAATTAATTTTTTTTTCATGCTAAAAAAATTATCACATAATTTGAGATTTTTGTATTATTTGATCATGAAGGAAAATGCATTTCCATATGCTGGGTTTTAAAGCAATAATGTGTTGGGAAATTTTATTTTTCCAATAGATGTTTTTAGGTCCCTTTTGTTGTGGGATGACTTTGTTGGATCTTTTGACCATTTTTATTAATATTATTAACTTTGCAATAAAATTGGTAAATCCCAAGTTTATAAACAAAAATGTATGGAAACAACATGTGTTATTGCAACTTCTATTTTATTGCAAAAAAATTTGCATGGAAATTAATAAAGGGAAACATAGATGATAGTTGTCACATCCAATCTTGAAAATTTGTGGAATCTTTAATTGAAATACATAATAGCATAAATAAATGCATGGCATTCTAGGAATGTTTCCATCCAAGGGACTTACCCATTGTAAAACACAAGGTCAACAATATCACAAGGCTAAGCATAAGTAGATCACAAGGTGGTTGAGGGTGGTCGGAGTAAGTGGCACCTTATGCCTATAAGAGGATTCAAGCAACCATTTGCTTTAAAGTTTGACTAGTAGCTAAAGTGGTTATACAACTTAAACTTCAATTAACATAAATGGCTAAATTTTTTACATGTAGTAGAATCAATCTAATGACTTTTTAAAATTGACAAGTAACTATGGTGTCAAATTAATAATTCCAAATGTCTATAGAATGGCTACAACCAAAATAATCATGATCAAAAGAAATGGCAACATGTGGGTTTACAAGGGATTACATTTGGCAATATGCAGGTTTTA
>Ga0116231_10005343_pt1 | contig 25345 bp, 17 predicted proteins | sample S1TSphgellanicum_2_FD_89695 | JGI IMG/M metagenome (GOLD analysis project Ga0116231, IMG submission 89695) | Host-associated microbial communities from peat moss isolated from Minnesota, USA - S1T2_Fd - Sphagnum magellanicum MG | ecosystem: Host-associated > Plants > Peat moss > Unclassified... | reverse complement strand
TATATATATATATATAACAAATGCTTGTCAAATAATTAATTAAATTTGAAGATCCCATAATTAAAATAAATTATTATAAAAGATGCACAAAAAAATTTCTTCACAATACTTTTGTTCTTTGAAAAAAGTTTTTTTTTGAAAACTTCGTCATTTCTGACAAATAATAGAGATATCCGTAAAGGCAGGAAAAGCCAGCACCAGTACCCTGAGTTTCGTCATACACACGGTGAGATTCAAAAAAAAAAAAAAACCTGCGAAAAACTGCATTAGCATTCAAAGAGGGGTCAAACTTAGAAAAACCATCAATTTTGATGGTTCCCGAGTTTCACCCTGTCTTTCTTTTTTCCTGAGCGGCTCCATCCATTGCTGCTACATAGACTTTCACTGCTCCTGCCTGTCCAGCTACTATAATTCCTCTCGAACCTTGTGCATTAAAATGCTGACATTCAGCATTTCGTAAGCAGTTTCAGCATTTCATACTGAGATTTAGTAAAATTTCCTTACTTTAAGGATACCACTAAAACAGGGGTTAGGGGGTGGAAGGAGGCCCAAAGACAGGGTGAAAACAGGGTGATTTTGCGGATATATCTCTAATATATTATATTATTGTCAAAGCTACCAAGGTACCATGGTATCCGGACTTTTCTTTTACCATGAGATTCTTTCAATCATGAGCAATATGTGACTTTGCTTCCGGGGAAACACCACCTTGATTCTAGCTCACGGTATGTAATCCCCAACGTCATAGGTTAAAAGGAAAAAAAGAAGACAAAAGAAAGAATCCATGGCAACTAGGTATTACTAAATGATCAAGAAGTAAGTGGCCCACCCCCCATATGAGCATATTGTAAGCAGAGTCACCTTAATGTTTGATGCCCTAAAAGGTGATCATAATAGACATGAAAATCATTCAAAAACATACATTACATGATCAAAAAGTTACAAAAAATAACTCCAAAAAACTAATTTAATATGCCTGACCATAATGAACCAACACCCACTAGCACACTGTCATGAAGGATGAATGATAAATGATCATGAAACAATTTTCTGTTAGGTTCCAGTTCCCTAGCTAATCATGGTGGTTAGCTGAATGTTTTTCTTTACTACCTGCCTACAAATAACCAACCCACTTCAAGTGGGTTGTTGGTAGTAAAAAACAGCCCTTACCTATGTATAAACCATCTACTTACCTATTTTCCTACCTATCTACCTATATATGAGACCTACTTCTTACAGAATTGGTTACCAAGATGAAAACAAAGACTAACTCAGCTGAGATTCATCCACAACTGAGTTATAAGGGGCATCCAGTGGATGGTGTGCTGGTTCAAAGCTGTGGCCAATATACACAGCATAACACTAAGGTTAAAAGTAGTGTTGGGCCATGGCAGGTTCAAAGCTTAAAATCAGCAACAATTAAAAATCTGCCATGGCATGGAATGTTATCACAAATGTTAGTGGTGTTGGTAGTTAAAACGAAGAAATCATAATGGGCTAAAATTATAATACAAAACAGAGTGTTAACTTAAAAGAACCAAAAGTGAAGAAATAACTTGATGTTTTATGAAACATCTAGTCATTCATTTCATCAACTCCAATTCATGCGCCATTTTACCTTCCCACCTCCACTTCATCATCCACATTTGCAAAGGTTCATACATCTTCATGTAATTGTTAATGTCATTTTTTCATAACACTAGCCACATGAGTTTGCTTGCTCGGTTTGTTTAGACACATGGAAGATTTCAAGTCACGGCATGAAGAAAATGACAATCATGAAAATCCAATGAATGACAAGAACACCCATCATAATGAACATTCATTCATATGATGCTTTTTTTAATCAAAATATCATCATTTCAATAATTTTTATTGTATTTTTTTTTGTTGATTTTGTTACTACAAATTCAAAGGGTTTTGGTCCTTCTCGAGGTCACAAAATACCAATTCCCAGAAGTAGAGGAAGGAGGCAAGGGAAGGAGATCAATGTGTCTTCAAACTCAAGCCTAGAAGTGAAGCTTAAAAAGCTTTACCAACCAAATTGGGAATACACAAACAAGGTTTCTCTTATTATGGTGAAGCAAAATGAGAATCTTGTATCCGTTGACAAAGTGGATTCCAAACACATGTTTGAATCACTTATCATGAAATGGAAGAAAATTATTGCAACCATGAACAAGGACAACCATTCCATTCACATGAAAAATGGCTTGAGGTGCAAGGATAATCAAGTAGCAATATATGGAAATAAATCAAATCAAATGTATGGGGATCTCAGTTTGCAAGACAAGGTTGCATTAAACCTAGCCAAATCTATCAACAAAAAGTTGTATGAAATGAAAATGGGAGCCAAACCTATTTTCTGGTCACCTCACACAAGGGATTTGATGAATCATGTTGATAAATTCTCACTACTACAGTACCTTTTCAGGTTTGGCAGAAATTAAATTATTTTTCAAAATTCTGAAATTTTAGAAAATTATTTACAATTCTCACCGAAAGTTTTTTTTTTTTTAAATTATGCCGAAATTACATAGGATTCCTAAGATACCTAATTTAACCTTTTCTTCTTTGTCACATTTTTTTTTTGCAAGCTTTTAATGCATCAATGTTTTCATGTAGTTTTCTTCAATACATTCATCAAAGGAAATTAATGACAAGGAAACAATGGGCATGGCTCCTTCCCATGATTTTTTCTTCTCATCAACATCCTTACACCTACTGCTTTCCACTTCAACTTCTATTGTTGCACTGCCACCGCCACAAGGTCCTACAGTGGTCACAAGTTTACAAGCTATGTTTCACTAGGACTTGGGAGCATGAGGGATTAGCTTCAGAAAGTTTCTCTTACATGATTACTTTTGGAAACACGGCACTAACTAGAGAAGAGTCTTCTTCTTCATTGCCTTCAAATTTGGAAGCTCTTGCTTTGAATTCTCTTACATTTCAAGCTTATTAAAGGAGATCACCATGGTCTACCAATTAGGGATTATGTTGCTATTGCCATTCACATAATTATGAGCTCCTTATGAGCTTCTTAGACTATTAACAAGTTTTCATCACGTGCCACGAAAGTTCTGCTTTTTGGAGGTGATTCTATCAATCCTCACAAAACTAGAATTTGCTTCATGATTCTTATCATTTCTGTACCCTGCCTATTTGCAGTTGTAAGTCCAATTCCTTCAACTTGGTGCAAATTATCTCTTGGCATGCAACAAAGCAGAAATTGATGGATGATGCATCTTAAAAGCTCTGCAACATGTTGTTAAGTATATTGTTTGTGGAATATGACCACTAGGTTAGTTCAGGCATCTATTTAGTGTGGCTTTATACTTACAATCTTTTTTTGTTTTTTCATGAATCACATTATCCTTGGTATTAAACTATCTCACAATTTTTGTAAATATAAAAAGTTCATAATATTTTTTTGGGGGATGCATGTGTACCTAGCTGACATGTTATAGTAGCTTTCCGTTCTATAGGATCTAAACAGGAACAATGGTAGGGTTGCCCTAATGATGCATTATGTTTGTAGGATGTACATGAAATTGTTGTTGGAGCCCTGTGGAATCTTGCCTTCAATCCCAACAATGCATTGCTCATAGTGGAAGAAGAAGGGGTGCCAGCATTGGTGCATTTGTGCTATTCATCACAATCTAAAATGGCTCACTTCATGGCTACTCTAGCACTTGTTTACATGTTTGATGGTAGGTGCATATATACATCCTTTTTAATACCTAAGAACATGAGTGTCCATAATGTTCTTTCCCTCATAATTCCATGTGATTGTGAATTGATGACTAGTCTATTATCATAACACCTTACATTAGGAAGTTCCAGTTAATTTGATCAATTGCTGAAACAATTACAAATTCATTTCATTTACACAAGAAGATTCTCTTGTCTCTACCAACATGTTTGCACTAGGTTGCACATGGAATTGTGATCTACATTTGTCACTTAATTGTTACAACTTCACTTTATGTGTGATTGTTTTATCATTTCTAACTACTATCGTAGTAATGATCAAATTGAATTGTAGTTTTTGAAGAAAACTTCTTGTTGAATAAACTATTGATATGATATTAGGATGACTCAAACAGGACAGATGAGGTTGTTTTTGGCCCAACGTTTAGTGAAAGTCCTAGGCTAAGAGTAGATGGCTTGGAAGTAGCAAAATACATAGCTATTTAGAACATTGATGCTTGTGTACTTACATTTTCAAACCACCAAGCTTTATTGGTCCCTACTACCTCGTTGCCACTAACACCTTTCATAGAAGTTGCTAAATTAGCCCGCATTCAAAAGGCAAGCCATCTCTGTTGCAGGTGAAGATATCTTTCCTATGGTATTGAAGAGAGCTCTTCTTAGAGCTACCATTATTGATGTCCTTTATAGCTTTACTAATCTCTAACATTATTGTCTACAAACCACCAGGCAACCTGGGAGTTTGTGGGCAAATAGTTAACTATAATGGAGAGAGAAATGGTTCACATAGGAGTGGAAATACTCACTTGTATTGGTCCTCTTTTATATCATTTTCCTCTTTTTCTCATAGCTTTTTGATTTCTAGCCACTAATGCACATGCTTCCTTTAACATGTTTGTGGAACGTCTAGTGGCGATATCAACTTCCAGTTGGACATTTAGGTTCCAAACCATCTCCCAAAAAAAATCTTAATCCAAAACAAAATTTATTGCAATCTGTAATCACCTTCGTCAATCAAAGTTTCCTCATAACAAACAAAAAAAACATATTGTTGCTAAGGCTTTTGTTTTGTGGATTCTAAAGGGTTTTTGTTCTATGGATGCCACTAGCAAGGATGGATCCAAAGTTAACCTAGCAAAAGAAACCTAATCAAAAAGGCTATCTAAAGTTATTGCAATTACTAGAGGTGAACACATCATATCCAACAAAATTGGTGTGTGACCTAATCTGAAATATTAAAATGTTTCCAAAATGTCTTAATTTTTTTTGCTTTAGTTTAGTTTCTTTTGCTTCAATCTAGCTTGTTGTTTTAATTCGGATAGTTTGACATTACTTGAAGTTGATGCAAATCCACCTATAGTTGCCACTCCAAGTGGAGTAGAATTAGGCTATAAACAATTCTTAATAACCACTGTAATGGAATTTGTTGGATCTGCTTCGTTGTCTTCTTCATCATTGTATTCTTCAACTTATAAAGTAAATGTGAAGAGAGGGGTGAGTGCATTAGCCTCCATGGCTTCTACTTGGAAATCAAATGTGAAAGCTTTTGTGATCCATGTTTTTTCCCAACCTTTGGCAATCATTCCATCCATGCCCTGAATGCAACTATCTAGAAATTTGAAGTTTGAGATTGCTCATCTTGAAATCAATGAATGGCTCCTTCCCATCACAAATTTGATGTTTGATAACATCTATAATTCATTTGTTGAAATTGACTTTGAACGCATGTTTTAAAGGTCATTGGATAATGACATCTACAGGTTGTAATTCACTAGCACAATTGGCCAAAACAAACACAAGTATGTTTGGGTGCTCTTTCTTAATCCAATCAAGAAATTCCTTATTCTTGTGTACACTCCAACAATCAATCAACCATACAAGCTTTTGATTTGTTTGTAAGTCGAGTTGTTAGATTTGCTTATGGAGGTAGGCCAACAAAACCTTACGAACAAAATCCTTCGTTGTCTCTAGTGTGGACCAATGATTTTCATTAAATGTAAAATCCCAACCTGAGTTTATACATTTTTGTTTTCCTTCATTTGAAGGAGGTAAACACCTATGTGTTGTACTTGTGAAAACAACTTGTCCAGGAAGTAGGTTTCCATTTGTTGTAGAATACACCACAAGAGTTACTTGTCTCTTCTCTTCCACCCCTAATATTTGAATGTCTTTTGAAACTTTGCTTTCCCACGCTCTTTCTCCAATAGTTGGAACAGGACGGATCCCAGTTTTGTCAGTGTTGACCACAAGGCATGCAGGAATCAAGTAAAGTTTCACTAGGTAAGTTATTTTGTACACCATGTTCCATCCTTATTCATGCCAATTTGCTGGCATTTTCCTAGTTGTTGTTGTTGCCATGCGAAAAGACCAATTCATATAATGTTTTAAAAATTGTGTGGTCCATTCCCTTGTGACAAAAAATCCTCCATGACCATTACAGAAAATCTTAGGAGCCAGGGATTCAATCATACCTCTTAAAATTGGTTGAAACACAAAGGTAGATAATGGTTATTTAACACTTCTCATCTTTTGTAGCATTGTGACAAGTTCATCTCAAAGTGTAGGATAATATCTAAAATTGGCAAATGTTGTTTCAAATGTCTCAGTATAATACCTTATTCAACTACTTGTAAGTAATTTGGTCAGAATTCTCCTTTTGGTGTAAATTAAGTCCACAAGCTATTCTTAGCCAATTTTTCATACGAAATTGGAACTCCTAAAGTTTAATAAGTGGTTCAAAAATAATGAACAACATCAAAATTTCCTCCATATTTCTGAACTACTGCCATTATGGGTGGCCATAAATGTGGGCTAAAACCAATTTATGTATTATCCTTTTATTTTTGGCATTTGGGCTTGCTTCCTTGTTGATTGTCTACATCTTCCTTTTTGTTGGCCTCTTTCTTAATCTATCTTTCAAATTGTAAAGTTGCAACAAACTTTTTTGAATGACCAACATGGCATTTTTCTACACTTTGGTAATATGGAACCGTCTTGATTACCACTCTCATTGTAGAATTCTTCAACTTCTTTTTGCAAAACTTCTTTTCGTTCTTCTCTTGTGATAGTTTTGAATAAACTAGTGAGCAAATTTTGTTGCAATTTTTCTACACCCATTTTCACTCTTTAAGCATGCACATAAAATAACATATGACAAAAACTTCTATGTTTTTCTTTCGCTCCTTTCTCACCATATCTACAAACAAGTCCTCCCACAAAATCCACAAATCAACAAAGTTAAAGGATGAAACCTCAAGAAACCAAAAAACCACAAATTTTCAACAAAATAAATTTTTGGAAGAAAACAAGTTGTTGAATCTGGAATGTATTTTCAATACATATTCTACATGTATTATACATGTATTGTACACAATTTCAAGTCATTGCTGATAAAATTAAAATATTAATTTGTTGAAAATTCAAAACAAATAAAAATTTTGGGTCAAAACTCATTTTGCAAAATAAAATAATTATTTAGCAAGCACCTATCGAACCTAAAAGGGTACTATGATATTACAAAAGCATGTTCTTTTCACCAAGAGCATTGTGACCATCAAATCAAATCCATTTTTTCCTTTCCAATGTCTAATTTAATTAAAATCAAAACTAAATATGTTTGCTTTGATTTTTGAATCTAGTTATTTAATCCAAACAAACATAATGTGGGACATGCGCTATATATGGCACTCACATGGAATTGTCCAACTTTATTGTATTATTACCTTTTTATGATGTGACAATGTTAAAATAATAATTAATTAATTTTGGAACTAAATGAACAAAACAAATGAAAGTAGATCATGGATGTCGTGTTCTCATTTATTGTTTGTATTAATTCACATAAAAATAAAGGATAGTTCAATTGAAATATAACAAAATGACATGGAAAAAATGGAAGATCAATTTTTTATTTATTCTTTGTTTACTACCAAAAATAAAATTTACTTAATGTACATGTGAAAATTGGATTAATTTAATGTCTTTGAACTTGAAATTAAAAATCCAATATATATACATGTGGATTTTAATCACATAATTTCAATAATGAAATTCATTTTGTTGAAAAATTTCGTAAAATAATGTTTAATAGATTATTTTCACTTACTTTTTCCCTAATTAAGATAAGAAAATTAATTTGATGGTTTAAACTTTGGAATTTGAAAAATTATAGAATTCAATTAAACGAAAATGAAAATAAATAAATTTCAATTAAAATATTTAATATTTAATTAATAAATTTTACATTTTGAAATTAAAAGGAATTATAAATGTCAATGTAATTAAAAAACTGAAAAATGAATTGAATTGAATAATGATAATAAAAATGTACATTTTACATGAAATAATCAATTTCATTATGAAATTTTTTAGTAATATAACGAATGTATAATGTAAGATGTTCAAAAAATATGTGTGTTTATATTTTTTCAATAGATATGATGGTTGAATGGTAAAGACCTTGGGTTGTGACCAAGGAATTGAACGTTCAAACCCCACTTTGGGCATGTTCTGATCATGATATCATCATGATGACATGTCATTGGTTTTTTAAACTATCCATAGTGAACACAAAAAGGACTTTTAATTTCTTTTGGTGTTGAAATCATAAGTTTAGTACAATCATGTTTCAAATTTGTTCAAGTTAGTTTAATTCCAAGAATCAAAATTTTGAATATTAACATTTATAACTTTTTAATATAAATTTTTACATTTATTTTTAAATAAAATTAATATTGCCACATTAATTAACATTTTTAGTCATCTCCATCATCATTAGTCATTTTACTCAAAACAAACTTAGTCATATTTTAACTACGTCACAAATGATTAATCTATTTCAACTAAAAAAAAATTATCCAGTATCATTGTGATTAAAATTTCAATCATAAAAATCATGTTATGTAATGATGTTTATGATATAATCCATTTGTCCAAAAATATTATTTCCATTAAACAAGATATTAAATATGGGACCTACAAATTGTTACAACCAATGCCGGTTGAGGTCTGACTAGGCGAATAAAAATGTCAGGGAATTTTTATCTGGGGAACCAATGTTGGGCAAGTATAAAAAATTCCCCTGGATATCACCTAGGCATCATTCGGGTATCCCAATCTAAGCCCCTTCGAACATCTACCCAGGTGATACCCTTTCTACTACCCTAATCATTTGTTCTCATGTTGAGATCCAACAAATGAGAACCAGGAATGTTGAGGTCCAATGACAACTTTAGGTTTTTCAACACTAAAAACCAAGGGGGGGGGGAGATTTCTTAAGACTAATTCTCAAAGTGGGGCCTAAGTTCCAGGTTAAAGGCATCTAATGTCTAGTTTAAAAATCCAAAACCAAGAGTACATAAGGTTTAAGGTTTAACCTTCTTGGTGGTACCACTTACAATGGCTCCTTACTCTTTACCCTAAAATAAAAAGGAGCACCACTTGCAGGCTTTCCTAGTTCATGATTGTGATGTTTATTGTTTGTGGTCTTGCAATCTTGGATTTTTTAACTTTCTTTGTATCACTCAAGTTATAGGTTTTTTTCATTGTTCTTGCATTTTTTTTTACTCTATTGTGCCTCCACTTGCTTTGTTGCTTCATTGTCACATCATTGCTTGTTTTGTTGCTTCACCACTTCTTCGTTGTCTGGGCACTTGTTGTACTGCTTTGTGACTTATTCTGGTGTTTAACTTGTTTTGGTGTTTTGACAATGGCTCTAGTGCTTTGCCATTAGCTTTGGTGTTTCGTGACTTTTAGTGTTTCATCACTCACTTTGGTGTTTTCGCCACTTTAGTGCTTTGTCGTTTGCTCTATTGCGTTGCCATTTGCAATTCAAGTACCTATTACCCACCCCCCTCTACCCCTTCCTTTGTTGCTTTGTCACTTACTTTGGTGTTTTGTTACTTGTTTTTTGGCTTGAAATGTAGACGGTATTTCCACCCATGTTCCGGGTGTGAATGTGAGGGAGTGTGGAGCATTTTTTAATGAATGTTTTTTTCAACTTTTCTTCTTTTTCTTTTTTTTTTTTCTTTTTTTTGAATTTTTTTTTTGGGTATCTTTGTCTATTGTTTTTCAATGAAGTGTTTTGATTTTGTGTTGCAAGAACTCTTTATATTGTACAACATTCATACAATTAACAATTTTTGATAAAACTTATACCATAACAAAAATCCAACAATTCTCTTTTTGCATGATGTTGGAAGGAAAAAATGAATTTAATTTTGTATTAAATTTCTAAACCCAAATCCACAAACTTCTTACCTTAAACCTTTTTCTTATAAACATTGTTTCTTAAGCTTTGTAATTTTTTGTAAATGTTTTCTCACCTACTAAGTTGTGATTGTTTCATTTTATTTTGATCTTTAGTAGGATAATAGTTTTTTGTCTTCTCCATCCTATGTATACTATCTTCTAAAAACTACCAATATGGAATAGTCATCTAAGAACAAAAATAAAGTAAGTGCAAATGAAAAATGTGAATTTTTTTTGAATGATGTGATAATGGAAAAACAAATGAGAAAAACCCAACTATGTAGATAGAAATGAACAAAAATCTAGAAAGTGAAAATGAATAACTAATGCAAATAAACATTAAAAAATTACACATTGTGCAAAGAAAGGCTTGGAAACCCTAGAAAAATCTTTTGTGTTGGTCTTTCTATTGTGTTAATGATGATATAAATGTTAATATTAAGAATCCATAAATTATGTGTTGTATACTTTGTTATGACAGTTTAATAAATGTTACAAATCTAATAACATAGTCCAAAAAAGGTTTATTTCATATTATAAGACAAATGGAATAACATCATTAAAAAAAAATGTGGATGCAAATCATGATCAAATTGCCAAAATATTTTAAAAGGAAGTGAATAGTTCATTGAGAATAAAGCATGAGAAAACCAACAAAGAAGAGGGCAAATTTGTCTAGAAATTCAATCTTTAATTTTTTTGCTACAAAAAATTTCTTCAAGAAGGATGATGCGCAACGAAATTTTTTTTTGGAAGATCTTGGTCTATTAATTGTGAAAAGTAATTTACCTATTTAATTTGTTGAAAGTGTCTGACTAAAACGTCTACTTTTGCATCTATGTCCAAAAATTAATTTTCTTTCCAAAAGGAAATTTTCACAATAGGTATTACCAGGACTAGTGGAGAAAACAAAACAACTTTTTGTTCTTCCTACATTAGCAAAATGTTATTCTACAACTACCAGTTTTGATCTTTGGATGTCTAAAGGGGCATATGATGTGTTTGCTTTAATCATTAACTTGTTGGGAAATGATCAAGGTAGCCCAAACATGTGACCATTGGCCTATTTGAAGGGACAACAACTATAGAGAAAGTATAAGCTTGAAATTTGACAGAATTGTTAAACAAGTATGCCTTAAGAAAAAAATCATTACTTATGTTAAAAATGAAAGATCAAACTTGAATGGAATGATTAATGCATTGAAATTTGTTGTTGTGAAGGTCATCGTTTGGAGGAAAGTTTTCAAGGTAGTTGTTTTGGTCATGTTTTTCCAAGGCATGCCAAATATGGCACGTCAAATGAGAAAATATGCAAGAATTTCAAATATGTTTCTATTAAATTTGCACAAGAAAATTTGCAAAAGTGCATTACAGGGCCCATTTTTTTTGGAAAGGGCAAGCAATAGTGGGAAAAGGCTTGTATTGAAGTTGGTTTATGCCTAAGAAAACTGAACATAATAATGGAAACAAGGTATTGTTTATTGTTTAGTCGATATAATGTTTCTAGATTTGATCATCTTTTTTATATTTTAAAGTTGAATTTTGGTACTAATATATGCTTATTATTGCATTGCAAGTTTACAAGTAAAATAATAATGTTTCAAGTGGTATTATAGTTTCGAGTTGCTATTGTGTTCTGTTATAGTAGACAAACTACTATGAAAGTTACTAAACGAGTGCCACTTCCTTTAACGTGGCATAATTCACAAATTATTATAAACTATTTGTCTCCCATTGTTATAGCCTATGTTCTAAACCAATCCCTTGGACATTGACTACTTACTAATGCTCTAAATTCTATAATTTCCTTGAGTTTGAAATTGAAAAGGGATAGTGAACCTTTACCCTCTTTTGAACATTTAATGGAAGATGAATATAGTCTTGCTAAAGAGTTAACCTTGTTAGCCTCTAACATTAGAAAGGAAGTTTGTGGTGTACTATATTCCTTCCTTTCATTCCTAAAGAAATATGAAGAAAACAAAACCCACAATATGGTTTCTTTAATGTTAGATCTTAAGTTTTAAAACCTTCATGTAATGTATTCATCTATTAGAAGGGACCAAGGAGTTGCTATTGTGCAAAATTATGACAAAAAGTCTCTATATCCTATGTTGATAAAATGATATGAACACTTGCATCTTTCTATGAGAAGACTTGCTAATGAAGGTATTTTTAATTAAGACTATAATTTGGACATTTTCAAGCAAACTGCAAATACAAATGAACTTGCAGAATAACTAGTGAAGAACGAACTAATATTTTTCAAATGTTACCAATTAAATGTGAAGGACATTAAATGTTCATTTCTTTGATGGGAAAAGCATGAAGGAATGTTTCCTACTATTTTTTTCCTTGTTTGACAAATTCTAAGGATAGTTGGTTTACAAATACAAATAGAAGGGCTATTTTCATTAGCATGAATTTATACTAATATTAAAAGACGTAGGTTGCAAACTAAAAATTTAGAAAAGTTGATTTTTGTGAGCAAAAATTAGCCCAATGACCTTAGAGTAGGATGCAAATCTCCATTTAATTTAGTAGAATTTATTGAAATGGATCAAGATTTAGAAGAAGAATTAGAGCAATTTGAAGACAATTTTAAAAGAGATGAAATTTTTGAACTTTAAATATATGAAATGACAACTTTTGCCACCATGTTAAAATTATTTAAAAACTTAAGTTAATTTTTTTTTAATTGTTAAAAAAACTCAAAAATGATATCCAATTTTTGAGAACCGACTAAAGATAACCAACTATTATCAAATTTGAAAAAATCAACCTTGTGAGAATCAATTTAAATTATTTTTTCAAAAATATTGATACCTTGGCCTGGGATAAGAATAATAAATTAAAAAATTATAGAAAACCAAATCTTTCATTAAAAAAATTAGGTCATAATTGGGCCTGACAAGTATAAAAAAAATGGATACCCACCCAACAATAGTAAAACCACCAATAATGTGATGTATTGTTTGCCATTCCAATATAGTTGATGTTAATAATGTTCATAATGTTTCGCATGAGAAAAATAAAGGCCTTATATGAAATATAACAAAGACCATGGGACATCTACTTTGGAAAAATATGTATCTCATGAACATGTGGAAGAGGGCAAGAGGTGCGACTTGTTGTCGGTGCAAAAAGATCAAAGAAGGGTCCAAACACACTACTAGGACCCACTTCAAGTGTAACAATTGTTTAATTTTACGTTTTTTTAAGTGAACTAAGTCAAGTCAATATTTAAAATGTTTGGTAAATGTATATAACAATGTTTCTAATACATTATGAAAACACTTGGAAAAGTTTGAAACAAATCTTATGAATATTGAATACCCAAAAACATTTTTTTAGCAGTGTAATGAATGTTTTTAACACTTGAAAAACTCATAAATGATTTATCTTCATGGATTTAAAATGACATATTTTAAGAACATTATATAAATCAAACTTTACTATGATAGTATAATGCAACATTTTTGTGAGTCAAAAGGACTTTTTAAAGTTTTTTAAAAATTTACAAATGGAATATCCTAAGATATTTTAAGAATATTTTGGAATAAACAATCATTAAACAAAGCACCAAGGAAGCAAGTGTGGGTCCTAGTAGCGTGTTTTGACCTAGAGATGGAAATCAATGGGAAACAACCAAAAAAAAAAGAATATCCCTCCTTCTTTAATCATTGAGTCTTTTGGCAACCATCACCTTTAAATAACAAAGCTCACATTGCATAACATGCCTTTTTTCAAATTCCAAAAGGTTACCATCCATTGTCTTCTATTAAGAATCCATGGCTTAGGCACATGGTTTTAAAACAATTTTCACATGTTGTGTTTCCATCTCAACATCAATTGGTGATAGATGTGATGCCAAACATTATGTAAGAAACCAGGGAAATATATGTTTTACCTTCACTTGTTTCATGTGTTACATGCATAACATCTTTTGAACTTTGGATGTCTTATGGTGCACATGACACCTTTGCCATGGTTGTTAATTTTACCAATGATTTATAGGAGCCCACACATGTTTCAATGGGAATTTTGGTGTGCATAACACAACAAATGCAGCCATGGCAAACCAAGTATTGAAGGTCTGATTAAACTCTTTTGGTTTACTTAATAAGTCATTCCTTATGTCAAGGACAAAAAGGTTGAATTTAAATACCTTAACGTTAGCATTGACAAATTTTATTATTTGTTTTCCTCTTCAATTAACAAGTCCATTTGTGGCATCATGTTTTAGCCATGCCATTTCAAAGGAATGTTAATATCTTTTGATGATTCTAAAGTGTGTGTGGGTCCAAACAAGATATTTTGTACATACTTGTTACATTTTTTTCTACTTGAAAACATGAAAAAATAATCTTTCAAATTTCTAACCTTCCTTTAATATTTCAAAACAAATGAAACTTTTAGTTTTTTTCATGGGCATCTCTAACCTCCTTCTAGCTTTTCAAAGTAATTTGTATCATATCATTTGAACTTGAAAAAATGCCCCAAAAGTATCCTCAACAATTACATCATTTTTAGGGGTTGGGGATGAAAAAAACTTGATTAACCAAAAAAATTATATTAAAATGTACACCACATCAATATTGAGATGCTTGAAAAAAAACCAAATACTTGTAAAATATTTCACCTACTTTCAAGTACTTGAACTTGATTTTTCAAACTGCCATAAATTTTAGGTCGAATTCAAATACTTACAAGTAGTTTTTTAAAATATGATTATAACAATTTTATTTTTGAAGTCCATACAAACAAAAGTTAAGAAATAATGTACCCCAAAAAATATTATTATCCCCATAAAATCATCTACTTGTTAGTCATTTTATTTAAGGACCCCAATATTTTGTTGCTTACACTACTTTTGTGTATATTTTTTACCATGCTTTCACCCATGTTAGATTTTTCAAAAGTGAATTTGAAAAATGTTTAAACATCGTTACAAAAGACTATAACTTGGATTAAAAATTTTGGGAAGGGGAAACAAGAGTGAAAGGATTCTAGTATTATTGCAAGGCTACCAACAAGGATGCTAAAATCTCTTATGATGACACAATTTACATCACGAGTCATTCTATTCCAAAAGATGTTGGAATATCAAAATGTAATTTCCATTTGCTATGGGTGGCAACAATCTTTGGCCTTGTCATCACGAGTCCCAATGTGTCAAACTTGGGTTATTAATCAAGCCATTATGGATACCTTATTGCCAATGGTGAAATAATGTGTTTTAAATCAAATTCAAATGTTTTGGTTGTTATTAAATGTATTGTGCCTACTTTCATCTTATGTATTTCAACGAAATTTGAATTGTCTAAAATTCATAATTTGAATCAACCTTTGATTTGAAATGACTTTGATACAAAATTGTTGGAGTTCAAATTGAGGATGAACTCACAAATGATCAACTTATTAGCACCATTTCTAACATTCGTTGACTTTTACATTAATGTCAAGGCACATAATATGTTGTCTATCGTGTTGGATTTGAATTTTAAAACATGAAGGTCATATAAGATTATGTGGGCAATGTAGTTGTTGATGATGTTGTTACAAAATACGATGTTAAAGTGGTGGGTCCATTCATGGTTGGGGTACACAAAAACATATCTCACCCCAAAATCACTCTCAAGACACTACTTTGATGACCATTACATATATGAAATAATCTATTTAATGAATATTTTTTAATTACATATTCATGTATTTCTTGATTAAAATGGTGGTGATTTTTTGCAATATGGATGATTAAAATGTATCCTCAAGTGCCTTGAAAATGGTTAAAGAATTGTGTCCCATGATGTAATTTTATCAAAAAGGATTCAATAAGACTAACAATATTTGTTCAAATTGCTTCATATTCTAACCACAAAGAGAATAAAGTATGTTTTATATGATGGCATAGTTTTCAATATGATAAATCATCACGTTTTGTGGAATTGATGTTGGAATCTTTGGATTTTTCCTTAAAAGGATGTGTTAATAAAAATAATCAAATTGATTTTGTTAATTACAAATTTACATTCCAAAGGTTTGGAAAAAAATATAGATGTGGGTGTTAAAAAAAGGACATTATTTGATGTTTTAATAGGGTTTTAACACTCCAACTAAAAATATGTCTTTCTAGAATGTTCAAATTGTCTTACATTCCTTTTTAGTTATACTTGAACATGACATTCAAAATTCATTCAATTGATTTGAATCGTTCATTATATCATTTATTGGTTGAAAGCTTATATATAGATATCCCCTCTTTCATTGTTTAGCATTTCAAAACATTCATTTTGCTGAGTCTTTGTTTTAGATTTAAAACATAGGCCAAATGGGTGTCATGGTTCTTGCTGTGATACCCGAACTGTGTACCTACTATTGTTGTAGGTTTACCTATGCTTGATTTCTATGAAGAAACAATAGTGCCAACAACACTTGAAAATGATGGTTGTTTCTTTGAGTATATTGTTTATGTTGATGATGCCATTAGGTGAATATTGAAAAATGAACTATATAGTTTTGTCAATGCTTATTTATACAATTAATAGAAACCAAATGTGTTGCCCACCAATTGATTGAGGAGCATAAAAAGTTCATTGAAGATAAAGGTCTTCTTTTTTAAAACTTAGACTTTGATTGAATGAGTAAGTGATAACTCAAGTTCTTTTGAACTTATTTATGATTCTTATGTTGCAATTTTCCAATGATGAAGTGGGCAAGAAGATAGTTCTAGTCTTGAAAAAGGTTTAAATGACCCTACACATGCATCTTTGACCTGGTTTTGTTGATAGGTTTGGGCAATAATTTATAAGTGTTGTGGTTTTTTTGGGGGTTTTGTTGTTTTCTTTTTAATGTTGATGTGTGGGTTTTGGGATTTTTGGTTATGTTTGATGTTTAAAGATCTAGTTTCCAATTTTTCTTTGTTGTTGTGGGTTTTGTTATTACATGGGGGTAACAAATTAAATTTCCTTCTTTTTGGTTTTGTTGATGTTATGGGATTTGACATTTGATTTCTAGAAGTTCAAGTTGATATTTTGTGTGGTTTTGTTGATGTGTGGGGCAACAACTTGATGCATGGGGGTTTCATTTTTAGAAGCTTTTAGGTTTTTTGTGGTTCTATTAATGCATGAAAATTTGACTTGTAATTCTTTTGATGCATGGGGGTTCAATTTTGGAATTGGACATTTCGTTGATCCATGGGGGAAGTAATTCATAAGTTCTTTGGAATTTTTTGGTTTTGTTAAGGCATGTTAAAGTGGTTATTTTGATGTGTGGAGGTAAAAGGTCAAAAGTTATTCTAAAGGTTTTTTTCTTTTCTAAAGCTTTTATTAATGTGTGGGGGCAACAATTCAATTGCTTAAGGACCTTTGTGGTTATATTGAGGGTGAAAGCATGAATAGGGAGACTATTTGGACTATCACACTTGTAATTATTCTAGATTACATACAAATGTAAAATTTAAAACCATATTCAAAATTAACATGATCAAATTCTTAATTATTCATGTTGTCATAGACTTTAATGGAAATCATCATAAAAAATTTAGATGAATTATAAGAAGATTATGGACTTGTATTGGACTTTTGAAACAACAACACTATGCTTGTCACATAAAGAAAATGAAAAATGTGGACTCAAAAAATACATCAAAGTAGTGTCAAAATAAAAATAAAAACATAAAACATCATCAAATGAAGAATTGATTAATGAAGTGCATTGAAATTTTCCTAATATATATTTTTCTATTTTTTTAAAATTTTAAATAACATGATTATTATAAATTTTATCCTTGGCAGTCCATTTCACATTAAATTTTTTAATCTTTTGCTTGGATTTTTTGATCAATTACATATTTAGGTATATTCATAGGTTGGTTTATTAATATTTATGATTAAAAGCATAGGGGATAATTATAGGATTTATGGTTTGATAATTATTAAAACTACAAAAAAATTGTTAATGTTAGATTATGGACTTTCAAATGCCACTTTTGAGACACCTAACCATGTTTTTGCCCTTGATGTGTGGAGGCAACAACCAACAAATCTTTTGTTATTCTTGTGGTTATGTCAATGTTTGAAGTTTTTGTGTGGTTGTGTTGATATGGGGAAAAACTAACAAAATGTATTAGGTTCTAGTTGTGGGAATGATATGACCCAAAAGGTGAAAGCAAGCTAAGGTGGACCAAAAGTGACAAAATAGAAGTCCATTTTTGAATAGTTTTTAGTGTTATTAAAACTTTCACAATAAATATGTCAATAAAAAATCATTCTTTTGCGATAACTATTATTTGCCTTCCTTTCTTAATAAATTATTGAATACTTTGAATGAAAAAAATTCCATCAAATTCAAATTTTTGACATTGAAAATGGGATAATGAATTATAGGGCTCTCAAAAGTAGCTAAATGTTTATTCCCATTTGTAATCACATCCTTAGTAAGTCCCAATAAGAATTTTGTTTTCATACAACTTATGGAAGAATACCATAACATATTTTGTTTAATATTCCAAGAGTTATGAATCCATTTAGAAATGTGTATGGATTGTGACACAAGATGAAACACAAATTTAAAAGTCCCCCAAAGACCATAGGATGATCATTTGGTTTTTATTTTTTTGCTATTAGCTTCTTATAACAATGTGTATTATAAATATGAGTCACTTTTTATAAATTTCTTTATAAATGGGTGTAGTCACAATCAAAGGAACCAAAAAACACATTAAGCGGCCGCCAAAATTCTATAAAAACTATAATTTTGTTAGATATATGTTTGTGGTGCCACTTTAATGACATGTTAATCATGGAATGTTGTGTTAAATGATTAATATGAGTGTTGAAGAATTCAAATTATATATTTATTTATTCATTTATTTATTTTAAATTTGGGTTTTGGTTTTAGTAAAGGACCTTTGAACTCAAACAACAATTGCATCAAAACCAGTCAATTTTGTAAATTACTAAACTAAAGACTCTCTTTAAAAAGGAATTTTGATGAGAAAAAGATTGAAATGATGTTAAATGATTATCCACACTCAAAAAACATTCATAATTTGAAAGTTATGAACTTTGAAATTTTTTTAATGAAAAATCTATCGAACAAAATTTTAAAATTTCAAGAATTGTTTACCACATGTAAAATGGGTGTAATGTACATGACATCTAAAACAAAGTTTTATTTTATGAAAAAATAAAATAAAGCATTAAATAATTAACATATTTTCATATAATTTGAAATTAAGATAATTTTTCAAAATGAAACGCAAAATTTGGTATAATCTATACATTTTTTAAAAAATCTTAGTTATTCATGAAAAGTTAATACAAAAAATGTGATGTATTGAAAAAATTATATGTATTTTTAGTAACATATTGCAAAAGATTTCATCCCAAAAATCCTTTCTATGAGAAAATGAAAATGACCACAAAAAGGATTTCAGTCCTTGAATCCTTTGTCACCATTGGTTCATTTGATTGTGATCACACCCAAATTGAATTAGGAGACATTGCCACAATAAGAGTTATTCAATTTTTTTTTTGTGACATGCAAAAATGGACAATGTAATTTGCCTTTGCCCCAAATCAAGATGCCCATTTTGAGGAAACATCAAATTTTGCATGTAATTTGTAATGAGAAAACCATAGCCTATTAATGCTTCAACACTTGACTAAAACTTATGGGATGTTTTTAATGATCAATTTCACATTATGAATAAAAAAATTATATTCATGGAATTTTTTTAAAGCATTTTATCATTTTAATTAAAAACTATAAACCCTAACTATACCTGAAACTAACCATGCCACCTCTTTGTCCCCATCCACCACTTGCAATCCATTACTATAAATTGGTTTTAAATTGTCCAAGTTGACTATTTGTCCACCTTAACTAATGAACATGTCCATTTTAATTAAAAACCTGTGGCATGAACAATATGTGTATCTTTTGATGAGTGAATTTGATTAAAATGACTTATTCAATTATCTATCAAATTGAGCATCCAATCAAGTTGAAAAACAATTTGACCAGCTTAATCAAAATGGCTACATGGGTTTTAATCAAGTTGAACAAAGAAAAATGACATGTTTGGTCAAAATAACCAATGGTCTTTTTATGAAATTGGACATTTTATGTTAATTAATAAACCAAGTTGACTAGCTACTACTTAGATAAGTAAGTTTACCTATGTACTTAAGCCTATGTAAATACTTAATAGTGGCCTTTGTTTATTGCCTTCTTTATCCCATTCAAGTACATCTAGGGATGGTTGTCCTTCCCTTCTTTTACTCCCAAAATCAATTGAATTATCTTCTTAATTAAGAGAAAAAAAAATAATGAAATAAATAAAATATAAAAAGGGACAATAAATGAGACAATAAAAGGGAAAAACAAAGAAAAAATCCACATTCCAAACTAAAAATCTAAACAAACAAAGGGAGAAACTCATGGAATAAATAGCCTTTTCACCCCCTAAATCTTCCCCCAAGTCTTTACCCAAAAAGACCACCATTAAAATTCCCATCAAACTAGTTGGTCCTCCTAGATTCATTCAATTTAGTTACCTCCTACCTTTCAAGCAACTAGTTAGCCTACTACCATTGTGTAAAAGGTAGGTGATTAACTTTTTACCTACCATCCTTAGAAGTTAACTATTGGGCCTTATCCCCCAATAGCAATTCTGGGTAATAAAAATAACTAGGATGCCCCACTAAATCATAAGGGTGAAAACACACTATGGTGACCCTTTTGGGGCACTTTTGGGTTTAGTATTATAATACATACAACATAATTGTTCCAAAAGTATGACACATTTAATTTTGGGTATCAATTTTGGTTTTTTGGGCCTTAAAATTATTATTTTTACAAAACTAATGTTATGTAATATTATTTTAAGATAATAAAAAAATCATTATCTATGTTGAAAGATCCATGGGTATATTTATAATATACATTGGTATAATATGCTGCATCAATCATTCAAATAAAAAAAATTAATGGCATTTCAAAAATGGCCATCTAGCCATGCTTGTCATCTTCCATGTGAATGTGATTACTTGTTAAAATTTCAATAAACTACCACACATTTATTGCATTTTTGCTAAAAAACTCATTTTTTAAAATAAAAATTTTCAAATTAGTCACCTAGTATGCAAACATGGTTCAAACTATGTGAAATGACATGGTTCAATATACTTTCAACTTTCATAAAAATTAAAAATCATTTTTAAAAATTTTTAAAATACATTTGTGTTTTTGAATACATAGGTACACTACATTTGTTTCCACAAATATACTCCAATCTCCCACTTTATAAAATGAAATTAAAATAATTTTTTTTAATATCTTGCCTAGGTTATATTCTAACATAATATGCAAAAACATTGTGAATTTTTTTCAAAAGTTTGAAATGGGATACACTTAAACGTGCATAGTACCTTTAAAAAGTAATATAATGTGACACCTAGGGGATCATTGTAGTGTGCTTTCACCCTTAACCTTTTAAGTAAAAGATAAAAAAACTAACTCAAAATTAATAGCTTTCCTACCCACTTAGCTATTACTTAAGCTAGGTAGGTAGACCTAAATAGGTAGGTAGGTAAGGCTTATTTACCTACCTATGTGTACCTACCTATTTCCCTACTTCCCTTTTATTTTCTACAGACCTACATACCTATCTTTTACTTCCTCTACCTACCTACCTCCAGGCTACTTACTAATTACCTACATATATAAATAGTGATGTGAAATAAACATGTGAAGTAAATAAACTTGACAAAACTTGTCATCTTTTGCAAGTGTATTCCAATGGTAAAGCTTTGGTTTATTATTGTGAAAGTGAAGGTTACAATTCCTTATACTTGTAACATATGTGCATATTTAAAGGACTAAGGTAGGTAGCTTAGTTAAAGTAGCTAGATAGGTTAGGTTAAGCTAGGTTAAGTTTGCCACCTACCTACTTGCTTACTTTTTTATAACTTCAACCTATTTACTATCTACCTATCTACAATAATAATAATAATAATAATGATTTCAATTTAGGTGAAAATTCGACTATTTAAATGGTCCTTTGTTTGTTAATCAAAATGATTAGTCAAATAATCTCCTACCCTACCAATTATCAAAATGACCACCCCAATCACAACATCAATGGGTCCAAATCAACTCGTCTAAATTGACATGGTGATCTTTTTATGCCTATCAATTTGAGCTTTTCTTATCAAAAAATTTAGTAAAAAACTTCTTTTTTATGTAAGGCGAGATGAAGCATCAATTAATCCTCCCAAGTGCAAGTTCTTATTACAACAAAAAAACACCTCCACCTCCTTCACAACAAAGAACATTTTCTTCACCCCTACCCTTCCTAATTTCAATACTCATGGGAACACAAATAGATAATGCAAACATTCTTAACTACATGTTTTAATGGTAAAAGCCATAAATAATGGAAAATTGGCAAAGCCCATTGATTACATACACATGACCAAATTGACAATAAAAGAAAAACAAAACAATGCTCAAGAATTTCTTCTCCACACTAGCTTGAATATTTCAAATTGAATGACAAAAAGTTGAATCACACTCAACAAGATATGGTGAAGGCTATTAGTGATTTGACAACAATCATAGGGTGTGTATTTGTCACAAGGAGTTTGGATCTTATTCTTGTCAACCAAGGTCTTAAAGCAACATCTAGTGATGGGGAAAAAATTTCTTATGTATAGCTATTCATTTTTTATTTTATGCATGCATTGATAATTTATGTGACTAATTTCTAATTAATAATTTCTATAGATAGTATATTACATAAATAATTTCCAAGGTTAGTCTTGATTTTGTGAGTGGCAATTGAAAGATGACAAACCTTGTGTTATGTTGCATTTCAATGACCAAGATAGATGCCCAACTCAATTCATTTTGCATCACCAAATCATTCTTGATCAAAAATTATTGGTTGCATGTTTTGTGTTGTTTCAACTTGGCTATCCAAATCTATTGGTCTTGTTAATTTTTCCATTTATGTTTCAATCATCCTCATCAATTTTTCAAGGTCATCTTTTTTCCTATCTTTAATCAAATTATCAAAGATGCAATAAGCTGCAAATACACTTGGAATTATTGAAATGTGCAAGTTAATCTTGGGAAGTATTTCTTTAAATGTTTCCTTCAAGATTCCAAGCCTATTTTCTACAAACTAACCTTTTTCACTTGTGCTTACAATCATACTATAACAATTCAAAGATAGTGTGATTGCTAGTCTTTTAGTAAGGAATCATTATCTAAGTGATGCTACATGGATAACATTTGTCACCTCATAGATATGAAAGAAAATCTTCTTTTGAGCTTTTGTCATCGTTGAACAAACCTTCATATTGTGTTTTTCAATAAAGTCTTGAAATTTTGAATACATGAAAATGATTTATGTTTTTAAGCATTCCCATGTACACATCAATGAACATCTTGTCTACATCCATAATGCTTTAGGCAACCATTGAAAAACCTCTAGATTTGAAATAATAATTATAAAAATATACGATGTAGTTATATAGTTATAGCTAAACATATACTTAGCTATATGTTATAATGATAGATATACATAAATATAGATATATTAAATACAACTACTTTACATTTTAGAGACTAATCCAGGTGGTTTATCTATTGCAATGTGCATAGTCAATCGACTCTTGAATGTTAAATAAACTACACCATTGCTTGAATTCAACCATAACAATTTCCATTTTTCTTGGAATAGGCTAAACAATGAACACAATGTTGACTAATCAAATTATTTCATGAATCACAAATGGCGTTATAGATTGTCCAATTGCAAACATTTTGCTACAAAACAAAAGGTTTACTATTTGAGCTAATTTGAAAAGAACACATGACATTCTCATTTCTACAATTAGTATCTTGTTTCTTGATTAATCCTCACAAATGTAAAAGACATTTTCCTTTGACATGCAAAAATTCTGGATACAATGTTCTTCATCAAATTTTGTGAATAAAAATTTGAAACCCACATGTAGTACTCCAAGGTTTGACCCAATGTCCAAGCTCAAGGCTCAATAAGTTATTAAAAATTTACAAGAAAAAGAACTGTGGAGTAGTATGACGACTTGATCAACTTTTGGTTCATTTCCATAAGAAAAACAAAAAATGTAATGTCGAATGTGATGTTTTCTCATACTATTCCACTCACTGATGTTGAAAACCAAAATTGAATTGCAAATTAAACACACATCAAAATGCAATTTGATTGATTTGTGCAAGCATAAGTGATTGACAAGAAGAGCACATGCAAAAAGGTATAGCAATAATGTGCGGTGCACACACAAAAATGAGAATCAACAACCAAAGATGTAGAAACAAGTGTGAAAACAAAGACATGAAAATGTAAAAATGAAAAGATAGAAAGGGAAGAAATGAAATTACACAAACAAAGAAGGTGCTATGTAACAATCCATACTAGGTGTGAATAGTTTTGGTGTTATCTTAGTCATAAAAATTAACTCCATTATTCTAACACAAAGTGTGAATAACGGATTTAAAATTACATAACATTTCAATGTGAGATGACAATTTTTGAATGATGTGAATTGGAACAAAAAATGTTTGCAAAATTATACTACCATAATTCAAACTCTTGGTGTGTAGCTACCTCTAGGTGATTATTTGTATGTTTTTTTTTTGTTTGGACACAATCACCACATAACTTTCCCAAATTATGGACCCCCACCCACCCTCCATCCCTCTTCTTTGATACCTCTAGAAAGGCCTTGATAGGTGATGTGCACATTTGTGTCAATTCATAATTTTCAAAGCAATGGAAAAAATCATTTTTCAAATGGTTAAATCACTTAGCAATTTAAATCACTTCAAAAAAGTAATAATTTGAAAAACCCAATTTTCAAATACAAAAATCATTCTCAAATCAATTGAATTTTTTTTCCTAAAAACGTTAAAGCTAAGCTCAATTTCATTGGAATAGTATTGAGATGGGTAACCTTTTGAAAGGTTTGACGTACTTGGGCCAATGGTACAAGGGTTCACTTGTGTTCCATGAAATTCCCAAAAGATGAATTCATAGTGTGACAAAATAACAACACCTATTGAAACATGTGGGACCAACAAATGTGCAATATTTTATTTATTTTTCAATTTCATTATGTTGCTCAAGTGCCAAAAGTTCACAAATATATTTAGCCAAATTTGGTGATATTTTTCCACCAAAAATAAAATTTAAAAAATCACTACATGAACACATCTAAATAATAAAAAATAATAAAAACTGCTTGAAACATGCAACCAAACCAAAATCCAACTTGCAATGTCACTGAAAAATTTCCCCAAAAAAAAAACTATTTCAAAATTTTGCAAAGTTTTT
>Ga0116231_10005342_pt1 | contig 25345 bp, 12 predicted proteins | sample S1TSphgellanicum_2_FD_89695 | JGI IMG/M metagenome (GOLD analysis project Ga0116231, IMG submission 89695) | Host-associated microbial communities from peat moss isolated from Minnesota, USA - S1T2_Fd - Sphagnum magellanicum MG | ecosystem: Host-associated > Plants > Peat moss > Unclassified... | reverse complement strand
GGGCTTTACATTTACACAAAACAAATGATTGCAAAAGAAGTGTTGACAAAACAAATGGAGGGATGTTTAGTGACAATGATAAAAATGGGTGCTGGGTGTTGTTGGTGATGATGGTACAATGTGTGTTGTTTTTTAACCAAGGAAAAGCAATTGACAAGGTTGGCTCATTTTGATGTTCCAAGCATTGCAATGGGACTCCATCGTCACTAGTTTCCAATGGTTGTCGTTGTAAGCATGGTTAGGGACTCCAATGGAGATGTTCTTTCCTTTACTAAATAATTTTGAAAGAAGATGGCATTTCACAAAATTGACCACATCGCCCATGCAAGTATTCCCATGACATTTATGGCCACTAATGTATTCAATTAGGCTGGGTAATGGTCGTGCTCTTCAACCTACCACATGTCATTTGGTTAAAAATTCATAATATTATGAACAAGAAGATTATGTTGTATAATCTTTCAAGGTACAAGATTATGATGTACAATTTTTCAAATTGGAAAATTCCGAATGAAAGAAAGGTTCCCATGTTTTGCTTTCATGTTCCCATGTTCTAGTGTTGTTCTCCCATCTTCCTAGGGATTATCTTCATTTTTGGTACATCTTCATAAGGATGATTGCTACTTAAGCTATATATTTAAAATCCTTCAAAAAACACTAGTTCCATAATACATATTGTTGATATTTCATTTTAGGATTGTCATAGTTTTGATATATAGGGTATTGTATTAATTCCCTCCTTAAAACCTTTTGGCCAAATTGCAGATAATGTGAAAGCTGGCGCCTTGTTCATATTTTGGAGTGTGAAATGTAACAATAGTGGGCAATGCTTTATGGCTGAAGTGTTGGAGCTGGAAGCCCAAAAGGAACACTTCTTAGACTGAATGATTTTGCACTAACAATTTAATGCCAAAAAACTACTAGACACCAATCTTTTTTTTTGGTGAAAGATCAGCAAATGGTGACATTGTTTCAAATTTCTGGTGAATTCTTTTTTTCTCTCAAAAAGAATTCACCAAATTTCAGCCCTTGAGTGGTGTTGGCATAAGTCTATCTATTAGTAGCAATTTAAATGATCTTGTTCAAATTAGAGTTTTTTATGGCAAATTATCACCAAAATTCCCCATTCAAAAGGCCCAACCACCTTAGCAAAGGAAATAAAGGTTGAAAAATTAACCCTCTATGCTAAAATCAGATGTGTCATCATGATCGGTGTTGGATAACTACTTAAAACATATAACCTTTCACTAGAAGCTTATATGCCATAATGAGTTTGAATGCTTAAAATATCTCTTGTAGTCGTTAGATTGTTTTGAAGAGAAGCATCCCAACCATCTAATGGCTAATCACAAACTTGCCCCCTTCATGTATCTGTACTCTTACAATGCTTTAACAATGTGTTCAAGGTTAAGTGCTAACAAAGTGTTGATACAATTATTGATATGATATTGTAACACATTGTGATGATTGATAAACATTTCATTAATAATTAACTTTGAACACCTTGTTAAAGTGTCATAAAAACACATAGACATGGAGAGAGCAAATTTGTGATGTGACAGGGGTTAGATTGTTCAACTTAATTAGGAAAGTCATTGCCATCATTAAACCTTTCACATAATTGTAGCTCTCCAACCTCATTCTTGAGCAACAAACATCAATCACCCTACTCATAAGGCTTTAAATCCCATTTTTTTCCATGCGCATATTGGAACATGCAAGTTGTGGCTTGTCTAAATTTTGTATTTGTTTAATGTTAAGCAAGGTTCTTGGTGGTAGAAGAAGAATGTTGCAAACTTGCACATTGTAATGTGCTTGCAAACTTGCAATTGGTTGTTTTCTACAAATCAATGTGAATTGATGCAACTTGATACTTGTTTAAATTTTTTTAAAGTGGGTCCAAGCATGGTAAATTAGACCACAAATGTTCCTTGCAGCATAAATGAAAAGTAGCCATTAAGGCTTTGATATATTGTATTTTAAAATATTATTTGATTCAAAGAATAATATGAACATTTTTTTCAACTTTGTTAAAACTTTAAATAAAGACTACATGTTTAAAATAGGTTTAAGTAGATTCATGGAAATTCAAGCAAAACTCACAATCATTATGAGGAAAAGGGATGTTTTACAACTCGTTATGCAACTCATTGTATATACAATGCAATTCAATTGCAACTTTATCAAAACAACTTATTTTCAATTTCAATATAACTACACCCATGATGTCATGTTAACATCAATAATTGTCATCCATCTATTAAAATCTGACATGTGGCATTATGAAAAAATTTAGACATAAAAAAAATATTGATCTCCATCATCGATTGTTAATGATTGTTAGAAATTGTGACACATGACACAATAAATAATTGTCACATGACATATTCATTATATTTTGGAAAAAAATAAAAAATCTATTTTAATAGCTAAATAGGTCATACATAACCATAGGTAGGTAAGTTGGTAGGTTTTAAAACCTACATATTTACATATTTATCTAGACCTACCTACCCACCTACTTACATAGGTAGATCTAAAAAAATTGGATTTATTTACTTACCTAAGTAGGTAAGTAGGTAGGAAAGCACAAGATTAAGTGAACTAAAGAATAACCACGAAATTTTTTTAAATTTTATGTTTTGCTTTTAGGGTTAAGCTTTTTTGAGCTCATTCCAAAATGGCACAGGTATTTTAATTTGAAAACATAAAAAACAAACCTTATTCATATAATTTGTAACATGAGATTCAAACACAAAGCATATGGATTAAATCTTTCAGTTGTTCCTTAGTTGCAAATTAAATTACAATTGAATTGCAATTATAAAAAAAAATTCCCACATGCTCTATGCATTTTTTCATTATGTAAATTATACAATTAAATTAGTGATTATATGATATATAAAAAGTGAATTAATTATCTAATATTTGGTTGTTTAAATAATGATTTGAATTTAGATGTGTATAAATTGTCATATAGAATGCCCATCTTCAACTCATTACAACTATAATATAGCTAATTGATTTTTTAACATGGCAGTTTATTTATTAATACACCATATTTTCAGGGGATTAGTTGCACAATAATTATATATGAATTATTTCTTGAATTTTAGTTGTAGGGTAGTGTGGTTTTGATGGATGTAATTTCTCATTATGAATCTATTTTATAACCTTTAAGAAGGTTGTAACTAAATGAAATATTACATTTTTTAAAAAAAATAATGGGGTCCTAAAATGTAATTGTGGCTTTTTATTTTTTTTACATTCTAATAAACGTATATTTCACTTGTAGGGTAAAAGTAGGTTTGAAAAAAACATTTGTTAATCAATTTCAAACATACCTTTTAGGTATGTTTATTACACTAAAGTTGTTCAAATTTTATACTCAACTTATCATAAACCCAATAGAGGCATAAATGTTTTCAAAATGAAGCATAAAAAGTTTTTTTTTTAATTTTTAAATTTATTTTTTGTAAAAAAATCTTATATTTTAAAATGGGATTTTAGGCGGACATACTTTTTGGTCTAATTTACCATGCTTGGACCCAAGTTGATGTTTTCATCATGTGTTTATAGGTTGTTGAAATGCTCATTACTTGCTACAATTTTTATTTGTTGTCAACATGTTCATCATGTAGTTACAATCATCTTGTGTTTGCAAATCATTGACATGTTCATTGTGTATTATAACAACTATAGTTCTTGTTGGTCGTAACGTGTTCATTGTGAACTAGAACAACTATAACTATTATTGGTTATTGACACACTCATTACAACGTGTTACAACTCTTGTTTTATTGTTAACCAATTGGATGTCGTCACAAAAAACATGAATTTGATTAGAATTTACACCATTCCAGAAGATGACAACTTCATTTTCAATAGTTCCATTTGTTTCTAGTAACTCACTTCTACTTCCTCTTTGCACTTGCAAGAAGTTTCTTTTCTTGTACACATATTATACGTTTTTACAATTTCCTTTGCCTGAGTTTCTTCTTGAAGCTTCGTAGAATAAGAAATAATGGCCTTTTTTATTCCTTAACTACAATTTCTTGGAGTTTTTTATGGGTGGGTTTTTATTTTATTTACAATTTTTTTTTCATTGTAGTGCACATACTGAAGGTTTATAGTTTTTAGCTCAAAATTAAGTCCATGATCTTGACCCAATTCTTGGGGCTTCATCAACTACATCTATTCCTAATGTTTCTATTTGAAGTATGCTACCAAGATGGTTTTCAATCCTCTTTACTCTTGGAACATCTTCATTCCTCAAATGGCTTTTTATATTTTCAGTGTTGCATAATTAATTATCAATTTTTATGTATCATTTTCTAAACCATCATTCTAATTTCTAGGTTGTCAATGTGCTCATTGTGCATTGTAGCTATTGTAACTCTTGCAAGTCATTGACATGTTCATTGTGGATTGTAATTGTTGTAGCTTTTGCTTGTTAGACACATTCATCACATGTTGCACCTACTATAATATTATTTAATTGTTGACGTTTTCATGGCGCAATGCACTTGTCATAGCCCTACTTAATTATTGACATGCTCATCATGCACTACATTTGTTGTAGTTGTTAGTTTTGGTCGTCAATACATTCATCACATGTTGTAATTCTTACTATTCATTAGCATGTTCATTGCATAATACAACTCTTGTTAGTCATTATGTGTTCATTGCATGCTGCAACTTTTGCAAATTGTTGATCATCAATGTATGTAAACAAGACTCCCAATTTTAACATTTTTTATGAATTTTTTTTGGAAAGAATTTATATTCTCTGGAATTCAAGTTTCGAGTTTCAACATGGCTTTTCCTAAACATTTTAAACCTCCAAATAATTTCCAGTTTCATTGTTTAATTGGTTAGCAGAGTAAAAAAAACTAACAATGTTCCTAAAAGGAACAATCAAGGTGCTATGAGGGCTTTGAGGGATAAAGGAAAATTAGTTATGAATGAAAAAAATTCATTTAAAATTAATCTAACATCTAAAGTTGAACTTGAAAAGAACCATGACAAAATTGAACTTGAGTCTAAGAAAAGAAGAAATTTAGGCTTATGAACTACATCAAAAAATTCAAGATGTTTGTGTTGCAAAATTGCCATTGGTAGAAAGAATTTAATATAGCCTTTGATTGCAATATATAACACATTTGGACCAACTAACAAAGGTTGTGAGTTTTGTGACTATAGAGGTGCACATCCAAGTTGTGGAATTAAATGTGAAAAATTAGTTGAAAGAGCTAGTTGAATTCTTGATTTCAAAGGTACCATCCCACTCCCCTTACATGGAGTTATGGAAATTTTGGGGGTGTTTTTCCCTCAATATTGGATGATGGCAAATTATGAGGTACTTTTCAAAAGACACCTTAGTGTGATTAAAACTTGATTTATTATCACAAAAGGTGCCAAAAGTGTTATTTTTTATGTTTTTGGATTTGCAAATGTCATTTTTCAAATTAACAATAAAAAATAATGATGCTTTAGCCATGGGTCTTCCTTACACTATGAATCATATGACCCAACTTAGAAAATCTCTAACCTTTTCACAAGTGATTGCAAATAAAATATAAGAATATGTGACATTGGTAAAAATTGTTATGGTCCAAGTGATTAGTTTCGTTCAGGACATAAAATGTTTCAATAATTTGAATTTTATCAACTCCAAGCTACTCAATCACTTGACAACATATTTCAAGCATGACAATTTTACACATTGGAAAATTTTTCATACCCTTGAACAATTACAATTTGGAAGGTGATGCAAGCTCAATATGGTCTTGATGCATAAATTTTGCTTGGGTAAGCTAAGGTTTGATTTTTTGCCATTTGCATGTGGTTTCCATGATCTTACCACAGTCGATATGTTTGATTATTACATTAGAATTTTATATATTTAAATAGTAGGAGGAAGGTCTTAAACACTAAAAAGTTTTATGTATATATTTTGTATGTATATGTTATGTGTTGTTTTGCAAGTGGCTTGTGTTACAGTTGGCAATTTACAAGTTCAATTCTTTCACAAGTTAATTTTCAATAACTAAGCAATGGGGATAACTAGTTTGTAACTTTATACATGTTTGTGCAATGTATTTGAACTTTGTGTGTGGTGTGTGCACATTATAGCAAAAGACTTGTGTAATGGTGGGTAGGTCAAGGGTTCAATTCCTCCACAAGTCATATCACAAAAGTTTGTTTTAAATAACATATTCATTGCCAAGAAGATTCATAAAACATTTAAAAATCGCCTACCTTTTTTTAGGTGAGGCAAACACACATAGCAATTTAAACTAAATTACACAATTTGAAATAGTCAAAATTTTCATAAACAGAAAAAAAAATTATCACCACATGTTTTGAAAATAAAAAGCCAAGTCACATACCCCTCCATTAACCATTTAAGTCATGGGAATGCATCCGAGTAGCCACAATAACTATTTCTGAAAGTTGGGAAAAAAACCCTTGGTTTAAATCTATAGCCAATTAATGCAAAATTTGAGTGAATCTATCTGGGACACTCACCAATGTTGCCACATTCCCCCAAAAAAAAAAAAAACTACTACTTGGCACATTGTGCACAAAACTACTTTGATTTGACATTCTATTTGGAAAACATTCTCTTTGAACATTTCCTCTTTAGATGGAGTTGGTACAAAGTCATCTCAATAAGAATCCAAAGTAACCCAGTTTTCCCATTGATAATTTGATACCTACAAAAAAAGATATTAGGTAAATTTATGCAACTCTTTGCTTTGTATGAACAACCAACTAAATGCATCATACGAAGCAAAAAAATCGCATAAATTTGCATAACTATGTTGCATAAAGTTGCTGGTCAGGGTGTGGTTTGAACTCAAGAATGCAGCCTTTTAGTTATACCCAACTTAATGCGACATTGTTATGCAACTTTGCTTTGTATGGAATAACCAACTAAATGCAACATAGTTATGCAACTTTGCTTTATATTAATACCCAAGTGAACTAACTTCAAGTTTGCTTTGGATGAATGCTCAACTAAAAGCAACACATTTATGGAATTTTGCAATGTATTCATTCATACCCAACTAATAAATTCAAGTGTGCTTTGGATGGATACTCATCTAAAAGTAACATAGTTATGAAATTTTGCTACATATTTATTTATACCCAACTAATAATTTCAAGTTTGCTTTGGATGAATACCCCATAAAAAAAAAGCAACACCATTATGTGACTTTACTTTGTATCATAACCAACTAAATGCAACATAGCTATGCCACTTTTGTTTTGTATTAATTACTCAACTAAAGGAGCATCCACATGTAAAAGATCCGTTAAGTGAATACCTTTCAGACCAAGGTTGGTGCTACAAATGCCACTACAAATGAGGTGGCATCTGATGTGGCAATTTAATGCCACACCTGTGTGTTATACAATTGTGTTAAAGATAAGTGTATTTTTTTGGGTCAAATTCATTGTGATGTAGCCAAATGGCAATGATTCACATGAAGATTTAGCCAATTTGGCTACAAGCTAAATTTGAAAATAGAAATTGAAAAACATCATTCTAAATTTGGTGCTAATTTAACATGATGTTGACACATGCCCTTATTATTATTATTATTATTTATTAGGTTATCTCACCAGGGTTTTTCTTAATTTTCCATGTGATATTGGAAATTTTGTGAGTGTTTCCAAAAAAATAGCAAAATTGATTGCATTTAAACTAAAGAAACATGAAAGGGACATAAAATTCTGAAAATTTTGGCGAAAGAACCAAAAAAATCCCTCCAAAATAAAAACACTTACCACCTTTACAGTTTGTTAATGGTAACCCTAAAATTAAGTAATAAGTTAGAGCCAAATGGTCAATTTTAGGGTCTTTTTTTTATTTTTTGAGGATTATCTACTAATTACCTCTAGATGTGATCAAACCATTATAAATGGGTAAGTAAACTTAACCCTGAAATTAAGTAATGGGTTAGACCCAAAGACTCACTTTAGAGTCTTTTTAGTTTTGAGTTTAATTACCTGCCCATACCATTATAAATGGGCAAGTAAACTTAACCCTAAATTAAGCAATGGGTTAGGGCCAAAGGCTCACTTTAGAGTCTTTTTAGTTTTGGGGTTAATTCCTGCCACACTATTATAAATGGGTAAGTAAACTTAAACCCAAAATTAAGTGATGGGCTAGGGCCATTAAAGGGTCACTTTAGAGTCTTTTTAGTTCTTGCGTTAATGACCTGCCATACCATTATAAATGGGTAAGTAAACTTAACCCTGAAATTAAGCAATGGGTTAGGGCCAAAGGCTCACTTTAGAGACTTTTAGTTTTGGGGTTAATTACCTGCCATACTAATTAATAAATGGGCAAGTAAACTTAACCCTGAAATTAAGCATTGGGTTAGGGACAAAGGGTGACATTATAGTCATTTTAGTTTTTGGGTTAATTACCAGCCATACCATTATAAATGGGCAAGTAAACTTAACCCTGAAATTAAGCATTGGGTTAGGGCCACAGGGTGACATTATAGTGATTTTAGTTTTTGGGTTAATTACCAGCCAGACCATTATAAATGGGCAAGTAAACTTAACCCTAAAATTAAGTAATGGGTTAGGGCCAAAGGCTCACTTTAGAAGTCTTTTTAGGTTAATTATTTGCCATACCATTTATAAAGCAAATTCCAGCTTTCTAAATTAGAATCACTTTGGTGTGATTCATTCTGCATCCGGAATGTCGCACGACAATCGAAGCTCCCCATACCATTTGGAAACAAGCATCACTGTGTCTATTGATGCGTCCTTTGAGGATCACCAGCGTTTTCTCAACATCGAATACAACACTTCTCTGATGAAACGATGGTCAGCTCAGAATTATTTTCCGAGGGTGCGTGGACATGTTCGAGAATATGATGATCGGAAGAAGCCTACGCCCACGGTATTCCATCATTCAATAAGGAGGAAGACACCGGCTGGCGTCGACGCTTCAGTCTCCAGCTTGTTGTAGAGCTTCGGATTCCAACCATTCCATTTCTGACATCGAGTGTTGGACTCGTAGTTTCAGTCCCCAATTATATTCCTCCTCTGAAACCGCAGGCGCTGGAGATCGGCGTGCTGGAGATGGCCGATTGGCGGAGCAATATGTCTCGTCTTTCTCTGGTCCTGATCGCGACTCTAAACACAAACAGGTGAGAGATGTATCACAAGACGCAGAATTTCCAGCATTCCAACCGAAAGATGTCCCCAAGATTATCGATCCAGGTCTGAGCGCGAAGGTGCTGCTGGCGAGACAAATCTCCGAGCATGCTGATGACCGATGGGCGGACCGTGTGTCGTCTTTCTCTAGTCCTCGAGAATTTAAACGCAACCATGTGAGATTCAATGTATCGCGTGAAGACGCAGAATTTCCAGCATCCCATGAACCGAAATCAGTCCCCGAGATTCCACGTCTAAGCGTACGCGTGCTGCTGCAGGCGAGAAAAAGATCCGAGCATGCTGATGACGGATTAGCGGACCTGCATGTCTCATCTTTCTCAGCTCATTCTCGCGACTCTGAACACAACCAGGTGACTAGAAATGCATGCCAAGACGCCAAATTTGCACCATCCCAACCGAAATCTAAACCAATTTGGCAGCGTGGTCCAGTTCATGGAGGTAGTAGCGCCAGCAGCCTCAATTGGACTGACATGGCCGAGAATTCAAAAGCAAGCGACATTGAAGACTACTCGGTAATTCCACCACCTAGTTCACAGTTCTTAGACAGCTTGATTTCTCTCCTGAAAGCACGCTGGTTGTGAATAGTTGCTGAATGCAATCTTGGAAAATGTAAAAATTGTACATGAACATGCTTCATAGCTGGCTACTCTTCTTGAGGTTTCTTTTCTGGTTTTTCACGAGCTTTAATTAATCAACTGCACCAGCTAGCTTTGCTTTTCACATGAAAACACTTGAGGAAGGCAACTCCAGTACTGCGAATGATATGCTATTATTATTGTTTCGAACAGTTTGAGAACACTCTTTTTTGTAATTCCAGCAGCTGCTGTGGACATGATTCAGGAATTGAGCTTCATTGAACTACTTTTGTGATGCATGCATGTGATCAAGAAGTATTGTTGCTGTTGAGGAATTTTTGCAATATTTGCTCCATAAAAACTCAGACAGATCCTCAATTTGAGACTGACAGGAACATGCAGGAGTGCACAAATCCACACCAGAGATTGAAGATAATGGCAACAGAAATGAATTCATGAATCTTGCACTCACAATGTGCTCACAATTATCAGAGTTATGATATTTTAAGCCCATTATTCAGACCCACCCACATCATGTGAGCATTGTGGGAACATTGTGGGAACGTCATGTGAACATTGTGGGAACATGATGAGAGTTTCATGGTGATGTCATTAGAACATGGGAGTTCCATCATGCAGACGTGAAGAAAAAAACATGGTACTAACCTTTTGTGTAATGCATAATCATCTACTTTTGAAGATTATACAACAGAATGGAGAATATATGCAAGAATTGCAACTCCAAGAATTGCTGAGGTTTTGATCATCTGAAACCCACTAAACTCTAGCACTAATTCTTGTCCAAGCAGATGCGGTTTAGTATTTCCTTTCTGGTTTTCTTCAACAGCAAATACAATGATCAAGCTGAATTAAGTGCCATCTTCCCTAAATCACTGATCAAGCTAATTTGTTCACAGATGGGTTCGAAGATGATCTTTTGAAATTGCACAACTCAGCACCAAAATTTATTCAAGCAGATGTAATTGAAGCAATTTCTTTCTGGTTTTCTTCAACAGTTTACAATTTTATCAAGCTTCACTTAATTACCATCTTCCCTATTCACTGATTAAGCTCTGTTCACAGATGGATCTTTTGAATCAGTCTAAATGCTGCAGACAAAGCAGAGTATACACAAAAATTGCAACTCTTCAAAAAGCTGAAATTTTGATCATCTGAAATCCACAAAAAATCCAGCACTAGTTGTCCAAGCAGATGAAGTTCAGCATTTTCTTTCTGGTTATCCTCAACAGTTTACAATGATCAAGCTGTCAAATTAATTATCCTCTTCATAATCACTGATTAAGCTCTGTTCACAGATGGGTATATTACAAATATATTCGATAACATGTTTATTTTCACAGAAACCAGAAGTCAAGATTTTTGGAATGCTGCTCACAGAGGAGAATATATGCAAGAATTGCAACTTCAAAAGCTGAAATTCTGATGATCTGAAATTCACAACTAACTCCAGCACCAATTGTCCAAGCAGATGTAATTTAGCATTCTTTCTGGTTTTCTTTGGCAGTTTACAATGATCAAGCTGCATTAATTACAAGCTTCCATAATCACTGATTAAGCTCTCCTCACATATGGGTCTTTTGAATGAGTCTCTAAAGTGCTGCACACAATTAAGGAGAGCATATGCAAGAATTTCAACTTTTCAAACACTGAAATTTTGATCATCTGAAATCCACAAAATCTCCAGCACCAATTGTCCAAGCAGATGGAATTTAGTATTTTCTTTTGGTTTTCCTCAACAATTTACAATGATCAAGCAGCTGCACTAATTAATAGATCTTCCTAATAACTGATTAAGCTCTGGTCACAGAATGGATCTTTCAAATTAGTGTAATGCCTGCACACAAAGGAGAGTATATGCAAGAATTGCAACTTTTCAAAAGCTGAAATTCTGATCATCTGAAATCCACAAAAAACTCCAGCACTAATTAAGTCATGCTTCTAGGCCTTAACCATGATTTGTGTACAATTAGAAAACATATCTCTGCACAAACTTCCTTACAAGTATTGTAGTGTAAACATTTGAGTCAAATTAACTATATTCTTTTTGTGGAACTGAATACAATCTTTTCAAAGTTCCATGTGACTATCAAAATTTCATGTTACAAAGTGCATGAATGATCAGTTGACAAAACTATTTAACATTTTGAGTCAAATATTGACAATATGTGTTTCTGGAACTGAAAATAATTTTATTATTTCTACTCCACATGTGACCATCAAAAATTGCATGTTGAAATACCCACCCAAGATTAGTTTACACATTCTGTTAAAAGTTTTCAATGTAAGTCACCTACTTACATTTATTTGCAATTTTTAAAAATCTACTCAAAAATAAATTAAACATGTGATTCTTCAATATCATTGTAACAAAATCAAAGAACATACTCTTCTTAAGTAATTGGTATGAATAATATTCTCTTAAATTCAATTTATCAAACTCTTTTTTTGACCACTTTCCATTCATGTTGACAAGGATCAAGAAAACTGTTTAGTTGCTTACCATGCTTTCACCTAGTGTTGAAGTGCAGGTCAGCCTTAAGTTTGCCATTAGACAAGAATGCAAGGATCACCCTTGTAAATTTTATCATTGCCATAATGGTTAAACAATTATGTGGGTGCTGCAGACATTCAAGCTCTCAACTGTGAAGCAATAGCTAGTGCTACAACAAAGAGAGTCCTTTCCAACCAGTGAGTGAAATTTCTTGGGTTTTGCAACTTCTTTCATAGGTTTTGTTGCAACTCTCATTTTTACTACATAGTTGTTTTGGAAGTTGCAAAACCCAAGTTGTTTCACCCAATTGAAAAGGACACTTTTTGTTGTGGTATAATGACTCATCTCTCCTGAATTCCAGAGGAGCAAACAAAACACTTTGCAAGAAATTTAAGATGACAGGACTAAGAAAAGATCTGCTCTGTGGTGAGGAAAAAAATGAGATGCAGAAAAGAAGCTGCAGCAAATCCTGGTGTCACCTCCTTACTGATTGCATAAATTCATTTTAGGATTTTTCGTTGTCATTTGGAACGAGTGATAGAAGAGTATACAAAACTTCGTTTGCAGATCCCAAAAGGGTATTTGCCTTCTTTTGGTTTTTGCAGTAATTGCTAGGTCTCAATTCTTTGAGAGCAGCACAGAGCTATACTCAATGTATTGTTGGACAACAAGAAGAAGAAGAGGAAGAGGTTTCCTTTGGAACAAATGTTTTAGTGAGCCTGGCTGTATTGTTATGTCCATTTTCATCTTCTTTTTCAAGGAGGTAGATGCAATTGACATAAGAAGAATGATTGTCTCAGGTTGCACAACTAGGGTTTTGTATATTGATGGAGCTTACCTAGAACATGGTGAGCTTGCTCTTTGAACTGACAAAGTTTTAGCTTCCATTTGCAAATAGGCTGCTGTGCTGAGTTAGTTCCTGGTATCAAACTTGCAGATGCCTCTTGTCCTTGCCTTTGAGCTTCTTCTCATGGTTTCTGAATTGAAGGCCTCTTTTCCCTGGAGCTTTTTTACATCTTCAAGCCTCCTTCATGATCTATCTCTGATTTGAAACTCGATGGCCCTTTTTCCTGGAGCTTATTCCATCTTCAAGTCTCCTTCACAATCCATCTCTGATTTGAAACTTGATGGCCCGGAGATTCTTGCATATTCTTCTTCTTCTTCTCCTTCACAAATTCATTTTGCGAGAACCCTTAAAACCCTGCGTGGATTTGGTACAAGAGCCTCGGAAACTTTTGCAAAGGTGATTCAGGGATCTTCTTCTGCTTCTTCCTTCTTCTTCACAATCCATTTCTGATTTAAAACTTGATGGGCTGGAGCTTGCTTCTTGCATCTCCTTTTTCTCCCTCATAAATCCAGTTGTTGTAAGAACCCTTGAAACCTAGTGTCGCCTCTCAAAGAGTTGCAAATGAACTCAAGATTGGAACCTTGCGGTGATGCACCACAACGGGCCGGTCCTTCATGAACGTCGAACTCTGCGTTGGTCGGCGGTGATGACCTCACACGACCATTACGAGATCGCCACCAAGGCAACATGAAGGCTTGTCACGCAGCTGTTGGTGCGACGACGACGACGACGACGGGATGGTGGAAAACCCGACTTGTCGTAGCAGATACTTCCTTCGTTCCGGCGAGGCTGCTGTAGCAAATGGACCCACCACGACGGAGACACGGACGAGGACATTCGCCTTCCCCGCACATTAGTCAGCTCCCGCAGCAGTAGCTGCTGCTGCTGTTTCTTGCCCCGATTGTGAAAGGAAATGTCCTGCTGCAATCCCAGAAGAGAGAGAGAGGGCTTAGAAGCATAAGAGGGATCCAAGCCCCCTTCTTCCTTCTCCTCCTCCTCCTCAGCAATGAGCATGGCAAAAATATTAGTTGCGGAATAAATTCTTCATGTGCTCAGATGTCCGTGCAATTACTTTTATGACGATTGTTGTACTCGATTACTGCCATCCTGACAAGAGAAATTCGCAAAACTTACAACGCACAGAAAGAAGAGAAAACAAACGTGTTTGCAACCGACTTGCAATAACAACACAGGAGGAGGAACAAGCTATGAGCATTTCGTTCATTGTTGCAAACAGTTGCAAAAAGGACTCACATTAGCACTGCGTTTTTGCAGTTTCCGTCTCACAAGATTGTGCTGGATTCTGTTCTTCTGAGAATCCGGTGGATGTGTCCGGAAGACGCATAGTACATACACTAGAGAGAGAGGAGAAATTGTTGTATAGGTAGTAGAAAGAAGAAGAAGAAGAAGAAGAAGAAGATGATGAGTGCAGACGCTTCAGAGCAGATAGAGGGAGAGGAAGAGAAGAGACGGAAAAGGCAGGGATGGGCCCCATGGAAGCGAATTCTGGTAGCAAGTCTGGTACTACTTCTGGCTGTTGGTGCGGCTTACCAACAACGGCCTCAGCTGCGATGGTTTGCGCAACAATCTCCTCTCCTGCGGGGAATAGGAACAGGAGACGGCACCACCAAGTCCTCGTGTGGCTGTCAGGTATGGATCCTTAATGCAAAACACTGAAGAAAAACCAGCAACCCCCTTTGTGTTTTGTGATTAGGGTTGAAGTCTGTTGCATGGAAAGTGTGGAAGAAAGCATCTGTTTGGATCTGGATTTGCAGCAGACTAAGAGTTCCATTTGCAGCAGCAGCAGCAGAAGAAGAAGAAGAATTGCAGCAGCAGACATTTGTCTTTCTCTTTTAGATCTGAAGCTTTCTGGGGCTCTGTTCCTCTTTCTAGCCTCTGCCACTTTGCCAGGGATGTGGAAATTGCGTGTTACAATCCTACCAGATGCCCAACTCCTCCATTGTCATGGAGAAGTGCAGCAGCAGTGCAATTGCTGCTGCATCCAATTCTTGATCAGGTTGTTTGTTTATTTTAGTCCATGGAGTGAGGCAGTGTAAGGGTGCTGCAGGGTTTGAATGAGTTCCAGGGAGTTGTCGAGGATTGCTGCTGTGACTATGCAACCGTCGATTCTTTGAACAAAGAGTTTCTGCATGGCATTCTTCAGAAACTTGTGAAAACTCCTTTCTTTCGCTACTTCAAGGTACTACCTCTGGTTTCATCACCAGATGGCTTGCAATCTCAATGACCTGATTTCTTGGCATATGTTCCAATAAGCGCACATGTGTGCAGCTCTGTGGGTCATCTTTTCCAGCAAGTGGTATGGATGGGTGGGGTTTTGGTGTGGCTTTCCTTTCTGATGATTGTTGACTTGCACAATCCATCATAGCTGATTGTGATTGTTGTTTAGTTTGAACTGTCAGCTTGACAATCTGAAAAGCATGATTTCATCTATTTCCCTCCTCCCCAAAGCAGCCATTCTTGCAAGGTGGCTTGCCCTGTGACCACTACAGTCTTAGCAGCTTGATGTGTTGAGAAACAGTCACTTGCTAATGTGGTTTGCGATTCATGTTATTCTCTGTACCTTTTCTGCAAAGTGTTCTCAGAAGTGGTTCTATTCTGGTCATGAATTGCAATGCCTGTTGAATACAAGCAGAATCTTAAGTTTGTTACATGTGAGAGCTGCAGCTGTGAACCATTGTTCTTTAGGTACACTATGGAGCTCACTTCAGTTCTGTGAGATTCCTTCCACCAGGATGCTCACTCACTGTTGTTCTCCTGATGCTGCAAGATGGGTGTGTGTATTCAGAGTTCACTGTGGGTGCGGTTGATTGCAGGTAAGGCTGTGGTGTGATTGTCCATTCTGGCCAGATGATGGCATGTGCCGGCTGCGTGATTGCAGTGTTTGTGAGTGTCCAGAGAATGAGTTTCCAGCAACCCTTAAAGGCCTTGCTTCAGACCACTTGACATGTCAGGAGGGAAAACCTCAAGGGGTTGTAGATCGCACTCTGGATGCACAAGCATTTCAAGGTTGGACAGAGAGTGACAACCCCTGGACTTATGACGATGAGACAGAGAATGGTAAGTTGTTCCATGGCTGAACATCTCCTTTGTTTCCAGCTCTGGCAACTCTGATCTAATACAGAGGGCCACACAAAAGGCGAGAGCACTGCACTTCAAAGTCTATTGTGTTTGAAGCACTTAACTGGGATGAGTACAGGTGTTGAATGAGGAGATATTTGTGTATTGACTTTTGGGGGTGATTCTGTACCTGTAAAGAGTATGATGTAGTCTTTGATATGTTTCTTTGATTGTGGTTCTCAAGATCTTTCTGGTATAGGTGCTCAGTTGAAGGGCACAACCATCCTGCTATGACATTGATGCAAGTTTTTTGAAAGGCGTGGTGGTGTTCATTTTCAGGAGACATTACCTATGTTAACTTGTTGCTGAATCCTGAGAAATATACGGGCTACACAGGAGTATCAGCACGACAAATATGGGAGGCTGTATACAATCAGAACTGCTTCAAAGGTTGTGTTTTGACACTTTCTATACAGATAATAAAGGTGTGGGGGCAGGATTTTGACCAGCAATTCCAGTGCAAATAGCACAGCAATGTCCACTATTGCACTGCTCAAGATTTAATGTTAGAAGATGCATTTTATATATCTGTTGTTTTGAGTCAATAGGCTTGTCAGTGTCATACCAGCTTCCTAATCAGGTTCCAATTTGTCGCATGTCTACATGTTGTGCAGAGGAGGGTTGGTCAGAGAAAGATAGTACAGTGCAAGTATTTAGGGCATTTTACTTCTCATTTGCAGCTGAGAACTGGTGCCTACTATATTATGTCCCCTTCACAGCTCAATGTTCAATGTAGTTGGCTGGATGGTATCAGTGGGACACCTGGGAAGAAGCTCTTGTAGTCTAGTCAAATGAAGGCCTAGATGCAAGTCATCTTCAGAGATTGTTAATAGAGAGTTTGAAGATGGGTTGCAATTTATCAGGTTACCTACTGGGATTTTTCTCCCTTAAAAGTGCAATTTGATAGGTCAACTACTGCAGCTAATTCTTTGTCGCCAAATTTGTTGCAGATGGGGAGAGAGATACATGTGCTGAGAGGCGTGTATTCTACAGGCTTATATCAGGCCTTCATACTTCCATATCCGCCCACATTGCTGGAGATTATCTGCTTGATGAGGCCACAGCTAAGGTGTGTAAAAATGCCTAAATTGTGCAAAATTGACATGATTTGTCAGAGATACATGTGGATGCAAATGTCTAGGACCACCAGGCAGAAAAGAGTCTGAACTAGGTGAAAAAATGAAGGATGGAACTTTTGTAGCCAAATAAAGAGGTAGGCATTGGGGCAGTGGCTTCCCTCTAGTCACATCTGTCTGGTTTTATTTCTCAGTCAAGCCTACAGCAGTTGTCAGGAAGGGCCTGATTATGACCAAAGAGTAGACAGAAGAAACAGATTGTGGGGATATTTGATATTGGTCTGCACAAGCATTGCAGAGTACTCTCTGTTACCTTGGTGCACCAACTGCAGGGCCTAGGTGTGTACCACACAAGCTAGGGGTATTCTTGACTACCACATAATGTACATAGGCTTTCCATGCAACTAGGCTAACAATTAGATATTCTTCTGTTCACATGGTACAAAGAGTCCTCTGTTGGTAACAAAGCTTTTGTTCTGGTGTTTGTTCAGTGGGGCAAGAATTATGGGATAATGCATGACCGTGTGCTGATGCATCCTGAGCGTGTACAGAATCTCTACTTCACATTCCTTTTTGTTTTGCGGGCTGTAACAAAGGTGTGCAATTTTTCTGTTCCTAGCATATGTGTGGCATTAGTTGGTTTATCCTCCACTACCCATGCTTAGCTCTTTCTCCTATGTGCCGCTTTTGAATGTATATGAGCTCCTGCTAAAGGTGAAAAGGATATTGAGAAATGCCTAATCTTTGTACTGTTGTGACTGGCAAGCAATTGGTGAGTTTGCTGTCTGTAACTAACATCCAAGCTAAAGTACACTCTTTTTGACTGGTGGGCAATCAGGCTGAGGCATACTTGTCACAAGCAGAGTATAGTACAGGCAATGGTGCAGAGGATCAAGAAACTCAGGAACTTGTGAGAAGATTGGTGAACTGTCAGCACCTGCGAACTGCCTGCCCCATACCTTTTGATGAGGCCCAGATGTGGCGTGGTTCTGATGGTGCTGAACTCAAGCAGCAACTTCAGAATCACTTTCGAAACATCAGGTAGCACCTTTCATTCTTACTCATGAGTACAATTTGCAGCTATTAAAGGAAGAGTTTGGACAAGGTTTCTGAGACCCTTCTGTAGCCATTGCTTAAGTAGAAAATGCTTTGCTTGTAACAATATTGGCAATGGCCATGTTGATGTTACTGTTTCTGCTGGGGTAAAGTGCTCCCAGCACAAGATGTAGTGTTATCATGTTCTATACTTATCTACACTCATATCAGGAGCTGATGAAGTCAGTGGGTAGTAATGGCGCACCTTATCACTGCTATGGTCTGACACTTTGTGAGTGACTCCCACAAGGTTATGACTGCACTCATTGTTATGTTACCTTCAAAGTGTTGTTGTGGAGATTTATTTGCAATCTCATATGATATGTTAACATGTGTCTAGTAATCCCACAGATGTGCTAAAGGTCTTGTGTGGTTTATGGTGAACTACTGACACTGTGGCCAATGGTTTTCCTGTGGCAGTGCATTGATGGATTGTGTTGGATGTGAGAAGTGTCGATTATGGGGAAAACTTCAAATCCTGGGATTGGGCACTGCGCTCAAAATTCTCTTCTCTGTTGAGGGTCAAGATTCATCTGCCCACACAGTAAGTGCTGAGTAGTTTATGGGAGCTCCAAAGTTTGGGTAACTCTGTTTCTTTTCTCTTCTATCATATTTGCTGTATGTCTATGGATGGAAATAGGTGTATAATCCTCAGATGCAGTTCAGTTGCACTCACATTTTCCTTTTTCTGGGGGGTTTTTATTGGGTTTTCAGCTGGATTTACAGCGGAATGAGGTGATAGCATTGGTAAATCTCCTCTCCAGATTATCAGAATCATTGGAACTGGTTCACGAAATGGCACATGTGGCCAAACGCTCTAATAGTCTCCTAACTCGAGTCTCCAGTGGGGGTTTAGGATTACCAAATGAGAGCAAGAGTAAATGGTTTCTACAGGAGGAAGATGAATCAGTCAGAAGTCTTCACAGTTTGTTTGACGGAATGTAAGCTGGTTCAATTGTCAATTCAAGATCCATCCATTCTTTCAGGTAGCACTAAAAAACACAGTGGTTGCATTTTGCAAGTTCTTGGTGCAAATTTGCAAATTTAAATAGATCTCTCTCTCTCTCTCTCAAAGAAGCAAAGAGTGACTTCAATGGGTGTTTTTCTAGAACTTGTGAAGGACATTTATTGGACACTACTGAAGTAATGTCAAAAAAGTTTTGACCTAATTTTTTTGGGTGGATTCTCATCGGATCTCAGAAATAAGGCACAAAGAAAAGTTGTGCTGTAGAAAAAATTGCAGGCAATTGACACTGTACTGAACTATATGCAACAGGCCTGAAGTAGTGCTTGGAAAAAGTGGCTTTTTAAATGTGAAAATCCACTGAAATTGTGTGCTATTTCCTTTGGTATAGATGCAGTGATGTGCGACAGAGACTCCTTGAATGTGAAGTCCAGAGCATGTAGTCGTATGTTGTTGAACTGCTTAGGCAATTAACACAATATGATTGCCATTCAACTTTCTGAAAACTGTAAATTTAATGCTCTCTAGTTTATAGGAAAACTAGCTTAGGTATTAAATTTCCCACAATTTTGTAATATTTTTGTAGTCAGCAAATTTGGTTTGTTGGAAATTTACATAGGGGAGTGTAAATTGCTTTATTACAAGGTTTAAGTGAAATCTATTCATTTTGATTTGGCATTTCATAATGTTCAGATCAACTTATTCAAGAGATTTTTCAATGGTAATTGACAAGTGAATAAATTGTTTTTGCAAGAAATAGTTTTTGCATTGAAATTGCAATATTTCGGGTTAAGAATAACATGTTATTGTAGCTAATGATAATTAGGATTTGTCAAAGGAAATCTATCCAAGGCATTTGCAAACTTGTAATGAAGGCCTTAGACACTTCTTTAACTAATGCGCAATTTGATAATGATCATGTCAACAATCGAATGTTAATCATTGGTGGTTTCAATTATTAGTGACCATTACAAGTTGCTTCCTCCTTTCAATGAGGCTACATTCCTTGATTTAAGGTGTTCTCTGTTTACTCTAAAAAAAATTATAGCCAAATACTTTACAAGATTTGCATTCACATCCTTTTATTGTTCTAGTGTAATTTTTACTTTTCGATATTGACAAGTTGATGTGCAAAGCTTATGAAAATTCCAACTTTGTTTTTCAACTATCAAGATTTCAAATCTCAATTGTTAAACCGCATTTCTTTCTACTATTAAATTATTTAAACATTTTGTGGCACACATTGGTGTCAACTACATTATTTATACTATGCAACAATGTTGATTAGGTCACTGAAAAAATCATTGATAATTTGAAATTTATGTTATCATTGCATATCCAAGTAACAAACCAACATTAGTATCTAGTTTAATTTTGTTTAGTTACAACTAAATCTACAAAAGATGAAGAGAGGATTCAATCACCAAAAAAATGACAAGTTATAGCATATAATATATCACAAATTTAGCATGTGACGAATTAATAATGAAAATTGTGCGAAATTTGTTCATTCATAAGTTTGTACATTTTACATATGAATATGTCACGTATTAAAAACACATTTGACAGATAAATATGTTAACAATTGAAATACGAACCTTTTAATGAACAAATGTCACATGAATTTCACATCTTCCAATTAGTATGTATATTAAATTTGTTTTCAATGCACAATATCAATACATGAAACATATGAATTATGAATGAACGAATTTTGCACAATTTCCATTATTGATTTATAAGATGCTACATTTGTGATTTAAATGTTAATGAAATGGGGTTTATTCCAATGTTGAAAGGAAAGCTCATTGTTGTAACCTACATATTTTGTAGGTAATTCCCAATTTAAGGGACATAATATGAAAAAATAAAACATGTTATTGCCCTTTCTTGTCTAGGACAACAATTTAGTTATGTTTTTTTTGTTGAATATTATTTTGGGTTTGAAAATTGAAAACAAAATTATGTGGAACAAGTTCTACACATTGTAAATGTTCTTGCAACATCTCGTGTGGCATGTGCCATTGGCTCAAGTGTGAACTCATTCCTAATGATAAAGCCCAATTGTGAAGAAAATAAATTTTTTTAAAAAAAATCCATTATGAAAATTATTCAAAACTCAATATCTCCCCTACCTTAAATCTAAAAATTTTGAAATTTCCTCCAAGAAATCCCACCCATCAATTGCTTTCTAACAATATCAAGATTTTGCCCAAATTTCCCCAAAAAGATTTGTTTTGATTTCATTGAATTTCAATGAAAATTTTGTTTAATATTCAATAATTCTTACATCATAAATTTAAACATTATCAAACCATTTTGGTGCGCCCCTATTCATCAACAACTTTCAAATGTTACCAAGAGTGCAATGGAAAGTACCATAGTTTGGGAAATCTCCACACAATAAACATACAAAACAAACAAATTACCTTCCTTACTAAATATTAATGTGGCTTGTGCTACTAGCCAAAGTGTGAATAAGACTATATGTAATGGCTTTAAATGTGAACAAGATCTTGAAAGTAAAGTTCAATTGTGAAAAAATATTTTAAATTATTTTTTAGTTACAAAAATTACTCAAAATTCAATATCTCTCACAACTTAGGTCTAAACATTAAATGATAAACTCCATTAATTCCTATTCGTTGAAGGCTTTCCAACAATAACAAGAAAGGGCCCCAATCTTTCTAAAATATGTTTTACATTTTATTGATTTTTTTTACAAGATTATTCAATATTTCATTACTCGTACATCATAGGTCTAAACATTACCCAACAACATAGGTGTTCCCCTGCTTGTGGAGGGCTTTCCAACGGTACCAAGAACACAATGAAAAGCACAATTGTTTGGGATATCTCAATGTGACAAACAAAACAAACAATCTACCTAATTTCATGGAAAGATATAGAAAACAACAATGTGAAACGAATGAAAAAAATTAGTCATAATTAAAATCCTTGTGGTTAGAACAAGGGGTTAACATTTAAAGGCTAAGGATTGAAAGCCAACATTTGAAAACTCAATGATCATACCTATGATTGATAATCTGCCATTATTTCAAAAGAAATTGGTCCAAAAACCCCAATTTGAATATTTCAAAATTTCAAAAATCAAGTATAAGTATGCAAGGTTTTTATAATATCTTGAATTTATTGTGGTAACCCCATGGAGTGGATTGTGCCATTCATTATGCATGTCAAGGTTCAATTCTTGGAAGAGTTGGCATGGTGAGATCAAATTTTTAATTTGGCAAGGTGAGATCAATTTTTTTTTGTTTTTTTCTAACTCGTCTTCCTAAAAATTATTTAATGTTTAACATTAGTAATAGGTACAATATCATGGGCACATGTGCAAATACAAAAATGAAATATGATTTGAAAGGTCTTAATAGTAAAAAATTAGTAAGAAGGAAAATGACAAACACATCTAATTTTTCACCGTGGTGTACTTTATTTTTATATGAATCATGCCTTAGGCCACCAAGTTCTTGCTTTACCAAGTGACAACTATTGCAATTTCATGATCTATTTCAATGTTGAATGTTATGGTTTTTTGTGGTTTGCATCCAACTTTGGTTTCATGTTTATTAGGATTGCATCCAACTTTGGTTTCATGATAAGGAATGGCATTGAGGATGGGTGCAATTTATGATTGCATTATTGTAACATTATTGAAGTGTGTTGGAATAACTATTGTTTTATGAATTTCATGTGATTGTCACATTGGAATTATAGCATTTGCTTATGAAGGTTTAGTAACCATGACTCATAAGGGGAAGGGCTTGAATTTGAAGGTTGGGTGTGTTCTTTTGTAGTTTGCATTTGATTACTTGCAAGAAATTTTATTTCAATAAATTCATAAAAGGTTTTGAGACCAAGGTTGGGGCAAATGTAAGCAAGCAAGTTTGGAACATGACAAATTTGAAACACTAATCCAAATGAAGGAGAGTGCCCTATTGTTTGAAACAAGGTTTGGAGGGATAAACCTTGTCCAAATCAAATGATTTGTGGCTCATTGGAAAGATTTTGAAAAAGGATACAATATGTTGAACTTCTATTCTTTAATGAAAAAAAAATTGTTTAATTTATGTCCATTTGAAAAATTAGAACACAATTTGTCAAAAAGTGTCATCATCAATCAAACATCAATTTGGAAAGTCAAATAACATCCTATTAAGAAGCTTAACATGACCTTTGAAATCTCTCAACTAGATATACAACAATCTGTACTTACATATTCAATTTGGTAAAGTTCCTTAGGAATTAAAATGTCTTGGTTTTGGGAGATGGACTTTGAAATTTTCAAAAGAAACCCATTCAAATGTAGCCTACATGGAGACATGCAAAAAATGTGTTTTAACTTTGAGGGAGGAAGGGGAATTCACCTATTTTACCCAAAAGAAACACACTAAATACGAAGGAGGCATAAATTCCAACAAATGGACATTTCATGTTGATTGGAGATATGGTGGATGCACCATTCATTGATGAATTCAAGTTGTATCCTATCTTGGGTAATCAAAGTCCTACTTTTGCTTACTGATGACATTCCAAGTGGCTAAGCCCATTTCAACTAGTGTTTTTTTTTTCAATTTTGTGATGTTGCTCAAATGGCAATCATCCATAAGTATATTTAGCCAAATTTGGAAATATTCAAAATTTGAAAGTAGAAATCTTAATCACCTTTTCATATTTAAAGCAATTGTGGCAAATTTTGATGATTTTAAAATAAAGATTTGGGGGGAAAATTAAAAGGAATTTGAAATTCCTTTTTTAATTTTTTTTGCAAAATGACGCCACATCCAAAAAATCACTAACTTCAACCATAGCCATCCAATCATTTTACAATATTCTAAACTTCAAATAGTGCCCAAATCATTTTATGAATGCATCTTTTCAATCCAAGGAAGAAAGTAATGAACCTATGGAAGATGCATCATATATTATACTAGTGGGTGCCCGTGACCTTCGGCCACCATACTTTTGCATCATATGTATAAATGGTGGAGATTTTTTATAAAAAGGTTTTTTTTTAATGAAAAAGTTCACATATTGCCAAGCTTTTGCCCTAGTCTGGTCCTTCCAGATTTTCCGCTGTCGCCTCCTCCACAAGTTTATCAGCTTGTGTTGAGACCTGAAAAAGCTCCTTCATTTTGCCACTCACTATTGTGATCCTTTCGCTCATCTTTTTCCCCGCTTTAGTGCTAAAGGTGTCCAAAACACAACAGAAAGTTCGAAAAACTTGAGACAAATTAAGATGCACAAAAATTGCAAGAATTGAGACAAATGAACACACTCAGAAATTGCAACAAAAAATGAGACAAAAATCAACACACATAAAAATTGCAAAAAGAACTTAGACAAAAGTCAACACACATAAAAATTGCAACAAAAACTGAGACAAAAATTGACAGACATAAGATTTGCAACAAAAACTTAGACATATCAACTCACATAAAAATTGCAATAACTGAAAAAAAATCAATATACTCAAAAATTGCAACAAAAATTAAGAGAAAATAAAAAACACATAAAAATTGCAAAAACTGCAACAAAATCACACACACACACAAACACACAAAATAAATTACAAAAGCTGTGACAAACCAACACACACAGAAACACAAAAAATGTGAACAACAATCTGTAAATTCAAAAAAATGAACAAACCGAAAGGGTGGCTTAAAAAAATTTATATATAAAAAAAAGAAACACAACACGCACAGATGGTAACAACACAAAAACCTAGTAATAACTAATAACTCAAAATAACTTGAAATTTGCAAACTTGATGATCAAAGTCGGAAATCAGTTAGACTTGAAGAAGAAGAAGAAGATGCCAACTTCGAATTCCGAAACTTTAGATCTCTGCAAACCCACAACAACAACAGAACAAAATAAAAATAGCCACCTCAAGAAGAGCCTTACTTACTT
>Ga0116231_10005341_pt1 | contig 25350 bp, 24 predicted proteins | sample S1TSphgellanicum_2_FD_89695 | JGI IMG/M metagenome (GOLD analysis project Ga0116231, IMG submission 89695) | Host-associated microbial communities from peat moss isolated from Minnesota, USA - S1T2_Fd - Sphagnum magellanicum MG | ecosystem: Host-associated > Plants > Peat moss > Unclassified... | reverse complement strand
CTAAACCTATTTACCATGAAGATTTTCTATTAAGTTAACATTCATTTAATATTAAACAATCACCCATTTAACATTGGGTGCCACCTAAGATGCCACCTAGATTTTCACTTAACACTGACTTAACATTAGGTGTGAATGCACCTTCAGTGCTTGAAAAACAAAAGGTCTGTTCTAACCCCGTTATGAACTGGCAGTATTGTTTCAGTGTATCTGGAGGGCACATTATGGAGTGGAATCTGTCTTCCGCAATTGGTGGGGGTGTTTCAAAAAGTGAGAGTTTCATTTTTCCCCATACTTTTTTTTCTTTTTTTGTTCATTTTTATTATGGTTTTGCTTTATGCCTAAGTGTAAACATGACTATGTAATTGTTTCAAGTGTGAACATGACCCTAACTGCTACCAAAACTTTTGAATTTCTTTACAGCTGTAAGCTATTTGGAGGAATTCTGAGTGTAATTGCCTCTAATTTAACTTGTTACCAAACTATTTTTTTTCTTCCAGTTTTTTTTTGGTTGATTTAATTAAACTTTCAATGAAAAAAATATTCAATATTAAATATTTCTTACACCTTAGGACTACAATTTTTCAAATTTCCTTCATTAAATCCTACTCTCTAAGGGCTTTTCAACAATACTAAGAGTGTGCCCAAATTCCCCTCTACTTTTTAGTTTTGATTCAAATGAAATTTTGGTGAAATTTTGTTCAATACTGAATAACTTCTCCACTAGGGTGAAACATTATCAAACCAACTCAGTGCACCTCTACTCATTGAGGGGCTTTCCCACAGGGTATCTAAGAGCCCAACAAGAGGCACCCTAGTTTATGATATCTCAACATAAGAAACAAACAAAGCAAAATAAACTACCTTCCTTCATAGAGAGTTTACCCTTTACAGATAGATGTTCTCAATGCCATTGGTTAGTTGTCATAGTGTAGAGTAAGATAGACTAGGGCAAGGGCAAATCCCTCTTGTTTTCCCCTTTTAAAGTCATTTCATGATTGTGCTTTTGATTGTCTTTTTCTCCATCCTTTCATGAATTGGCCAATTTAATTTCTTAAGGGAATTTGTCAACCATTCACTTTCTACAATATTAAAGAATTTTTTTTCATGTCCTTTTCTTGTTTGAGTACTAGGCTAAGAAGATTTGAGATTAAAGTTCACTTCAAATTTTTTTTAATGTAAAGGTGTCAGACTTTATTGCAAGAAAGTGAAACAAGGAGGAAGGAGGAAATGGAGAAAAGGAGTCAAGGATGTGGCCAAGTCCTAGCTACTTAGGGTAGAAATGAAGCATGGTTCAATGACCAGCACAAGATCAAAAGGGGGAATGGGTGAAGAAGGCTTTGCAAGGGTGAAGATCAACCATATCAGCATAATTCAATTTAGATGGATTGAGTATGGATCTTTTTGAAATGTAATTGAAACTTATGGCTTGAGAAAAGTGATTGGGACTGAATGGGGGATCTTTTGGACCTTTCATGTCATAGGCATTGTTGAGGCGAACATGTAATAGTTTGTTTATTTGTTCATACAAACAACTTTGAAAATTTTCACTAGGGAAAAAAATTATCACACCCATGTCAATATTATGACCCAAAATTCCTAATGAACACAAGAGTTATGACAAACCATAACAAAATGTACTCAATATAATTGTTATTACAAAGAAATAAAAAAACATGCACAAGGACACAAAATATGCAAAAATGTAGGCAAATCAAAACTTTATGCATGACATGAAAGAACTTGAAACATGAAACAAGATGACCAAGATTATCATGCTTCACATCATCCTGAATAAATTGAAGATAATTAAAAAGAAAAACACATTCTACACTTTCCCTAAATGAGCATGCTTTTATTTTCCTTCAAAAGATGCACTGGGTGATGCCTATTGATGCCATCAGAACAAGATCTCTTAACTCATTCAAGAATTGAAACATTCAAGCTTCTATCATATAATGTCATTTAACATAACCTATACATATGAAATAATGGCAATTTTGAAGTTTGAATCCAAAATTCCACACTAAAATGAGGACAATAAGATTATACTTATTTCTCTATTTGCCTAATCCAAAAGATACTTCTTCATAATTGTATGTTGATCATAAGCCAAGAGTTATATGTACATTTACTTTACAGTACTTTGGATTTACGAGGTTGTACCAAGTAGTATAAGAATGTTGCAAATGCTATATTTGGATGTAACATTTCCTTGTCATAGATATTACCCATGGAAATGTTCTCAGCAGGAATCTTCACATGACAATGAGAGCAGTCATTAACTTCATCCATGAGCACCTGACAGTAGGTGTAGATAAGTATAAAACAATTCCCCCAACGTTCCAGGTAAAGGAAGACATTACATACATTAATGGCAACCTAAGAAGATATGTCTGCTGCAGAACCTTGCATGAGCCCATTCCAGATCTGACTGGTGATGTCTCCAACATGGCCTGGGCCATGAGGAAGAAAGACAGTGGTGTTCTGAGAGCTGTTACCAATCTCCTTCATTGTGTCAAAGTACTGTGTAACCAACACCAGGTCCATCACATCTTTAGCTGATGTTCCAGGTACATTGTTTGAGAATGCTAACATGCTCTCACGTAGCCCCTCTGTGATGGCTTGATGCTGTCTGGCAATGCCATATCCTGATTAGTACTTTGCTTCTGCCTCTCCCTCTGCTTTCTTGACCTGTAATATCTTTTCTGCCTCAGCTTTTTCTACTGCTGCCATCCTCAATTGTTGTGCTGCAGCCAAACCAAGAATGGAAATATAATCACATGCTTTGTGTCAATTCTAAAAACAATCGATACTCTAATTTTGTCTAGCTAACAAATTTGATGAGTTTTTAAAAGAGACAACCGACCAGCGTTGATTTCATTCATAGCCCGACGTACAGTCTGATCAGGATCAGTATCAACAATGAGTGTCTGCTCAATGCTGTATCCATATGCACCCATCACCTGACAAAAATGATACCGAAACTCAGTAATGAAAGCTCTTGCAGAGAATGTATTAACAAAGAAAGAACCATTTCTCTGCAACCAATGGATTTGAAAGGTATTGCTGAAACAAACAAGCAGTCCAACCAAAGGTGGTTTTGTATCATGATCTGTAAACAGACATATCAATCACACAGAGCTGAGCCAAGAGAACCACAGAGAGTTGTCTACTGTGGCAGTACTCTCTACCATCAGACTCTGAAAAAACACAATGCAAAGTAAGAGCACCTACCTTCTCGAGTTCCTCAGAAACCGCTTTTGCAATCTCATCCTTCTGCTCAAAAACATCATCCAATATCATCCTTGGTACACCTGCCCATACCACTGTTCACACATGTGCAACCACAATGCATATCCACTCAATTCGCCAAGAGACAAGAACTGAAACCTTAATTGATCAAAACTCAAAATAAGGTAAAGACATAGCCATATATAACCACGTGAAGTCTTACAATGAACTTTTCCAACTCCATACAAGGAAACGGAAGATCACCAAGGTAGCTGACAGATGATAATTCCAGTAAACCTACAACTTGAGCCCTCAAAGTCTGTAGATATTGCTCCACAATTGGAGCTTGCTACATCATTGCATCTGGTTGGTGATACCAGAGTCTATAAAAATTGAGCAAGATCTGGATCAAGAAGTGGGTTGATATGACAATTTAGAGATTTTCATTTGGGCAATAATACTATTGAGAAGAAATTTCATCCCATCTGGCTTGGAAGCACCCAAGGTTTTATGTTGCAACTTTTGAATGGATTGTGCTCAAGGTTGCCTAACAGAAGCCCAAAAAGGCTGAAAGGAGATATCACTTACCATCAAAGACATAAGATTGGATTTGCTCCTGAGGGTTCTGGAGTTCAGAGAAAGCATCATCTGCATTTTGCCGTACCACACAGTACTGGATTGAGCATACCACTGTCACAAACACATTATCCTGCACAGAATATGAACTCTGATTACTCTTTATGATACTGCAACTTGCCCAATCAAGTGAAAATGTTGCTATGGCAATTTGAATAAAATATATCTGAGTCTCCAAAGAAACAATCTAATGCAAAATCTGTGGCCCAAAAAACAACTCAAGATGTCGAGGATCTTCTTACAAAGTTGAAACACAGCAAAGTTTACCAAGTCCTTGCATAAGGAGACCTACAGATTTGGAGACATATGATTCTCTCACTATGTCAACAGAACTTGCACTAGCTTTTGAATCTTACAAAATTACCAAACATAATCCTAACAAGGAAAGTTGCTCAAAGACGCAACAAAACCAAGTTCCAGTGATCTGCAGTCCAGAAACCTAATCTGCCAAAACTTTCCAAGTCCTAATGAACTCGACCCAAAAGAAATCTTCACCGTAGCAAAGTAACCCATGGTACGCAATGAAGAAATCCTGCAACATTTTTTGGTTGCACACTTTGGTCTTAGTATCGCAGCGCACATCCAGGGATTGCACACGAAGGGACAGTCTCCCTGCCATCCACTCCCCAAGAAATGGGTTCAGGCAATGCAGCCCTGGTTGCGCAACATAGGAGAAACGGCCCCATTTTTCCACCATCCCCACAGTTGACCGCTCCACACATGCCAAGCACCCACAACAGGCCATTGCTTCCGCCTCTCTCTCTTTCTTCTTCCTCTGCAATTTTCTTCAAACTGCAAATTGACTTGTTACGTTTGAAGCGGGAATCAAGGATTTATATTTGGAGACTTTATAAAATGGGTGCTCGGGACATGGAATTTCAGGGACTCCGTTCGCACGCAACTCCCTCCCTGGAAATGCAAAACTCTTTCCGCAAACGCAGCAACCACAGCAGCCGCTGCTGCAGCACATTTTGTTGCAGAAGCAGGAGAGAGACAACTTCGTGGATGCATTTCTTCCAATTTGGAAACATTAAATCGCAAACATGAGAAGGACACAGCATGGACTACCTCCCCACCCATGAATGAATCCATGATCTTGTACATTACCTGCTTATGATGTTAAAGGACATTTGAAATTATTGTCTTTATCAAAATTAAACTATGTAGTGATTTCTATCCTTGAAATGTAATTGAAAATGTGCTTGAAATCTCCATAAACTACACCTCACTTTTCTTTGCATGTTGAATTGTTTCTTACTAACAATGAATGCCCACTTGCATTAACTATCTTTACAATCTTTAAACAATAATTATCAAGTAGACCCTTAGATCAACTATGTCTAACCTAGCTATGAATCAACACAATGACCTCTTGGTACTCCCAATTTGGTTGGAACTAATTTTGTGTCCATTTTATAGGTGGAGTCAACTAATTAGATTCAATAGTTATGGTCTTATTTCCTTTCCAAGTTTTGCCATTCTACCCTTTTTTGCTTCACAACTTTTTTTTGATGTGATCTAGCACATCTCTTTACATTTTTAGGTACCTAAATTTTTGCATGTTTTGCAAAATGAATTGGATGTAAGATGTTTTGAAAATTAATGTGTTCTAAATTTGAGGGGTATGGACAAAAGTACCTTGATTTTCATTGTTTGCAATAATGTCAAATTGGATGACATTGTTGTTGATGTCTTGGAATGTCATTCGAATTTATTATAAAAATGTTTATTGAAGTTTTTCAAAAATGAGATGAGTTGTTGAAGATGCAATTATAAAAAAATGCACAATGATCATCAAACTTGCAAAGGTCATTCAAGGTTGTCATAATGTCCAAGCATTTGTTTGGATACAGACATTGCCTTAACATCATGTCATAATAGGTTCAACCTAGGTCAAAGCAAGATTGGGTTGCTCAAGGATGGTTAGGGATGACTAAAAATTGATGTCATTTGGTTATGATGAACCTTGTGACAATCAAAACAACTTTCAATCACCCTAGTCTTGTGACAACTGAAATTTTTTCAGACAACAACCAAATTTTTTTGGGTAACAATTAAAAATTTTCAATCACTAGATCAACGGTGCAAATTGAATCGTCATCCATTAAACAACAGAAAATTTTCAAACAACTATTGAAAAAAATTCAATCATCAAATTTTCGATCATCAATTGACCAACCGAAATTTTCAATCACCAAAATTGGTCTGACCAAAAAAAAATTCATACATTGTTTCAAAATTGTAGCACAATGCATGTGGTTACTTTGAGAGCCAACAGAAACCAACCACAAAAGATTTAACATTGTTCCATTGTTGTAAAGCTCCATGGTTGTAAACCAGGGACAAGTATTATACAGAAACTCTAGCAAATTGTACATTTCCAAGTGTGGATATGAGTGTAATAAATCTCTATCTTCAAGAACAAAACCAACCTAATCTGATAGCAGCCTGACGGTTTTCAAAATTGCATGTAAGTGATTGAGTTGTCCGCTGTAAATTTAACAATCAATGAGCCAGAGTAGAGCTAGATTAGGTACAGACTATCAAGAACAGCATAACCAGCTGCTACTCCACCTTCATTGGAATGTGCAACTTTTGTTCTCAATAAGTAGCCCGCTTCCTTATTCAAGACTTCCTTATTGCCATTTCTGCAGCCATGAACAATCATATCCACTGTTATCACTGAGGACATCCATTGGCAATTCTATTCTATTTGTTGACCTTGACCTCAACCAAAATAAATGTTATTGTTAAATATAGCTTTAGAAAATGATGTGTGGAGTTAAGATGGACAGACTAGTGCAATATTGACCACCCAAGCTAGAGCTGTTAAAGGTCTTTTAGGCTCTGTGGGTCAAGTACTGATGTACATACTTCAGACACACACCCGAAATGTGTAGTCATGCAGGATAATAGAGGAGTGTGAAACACACAATGCCAATTGTGGAACTGCTACATTGAGCATGCCAACTCTCTATGTTGTAATCTAGGGTCAATCCACCTACCAAAACTTCATATTCACAACACAAGCAAGCTCATTTGATTGATCTGAGGAAAGGATCTACTTACCTTAAGTAAGTACTAAAAATACCAAGTTCAGAGATTGTCTCTTCACAGCTCCAAATCCCATCACGAACAAGATATGCAGGATGAACAGCAGGAAAGATACGTTGCATTAGAATGTATGCAGCAAGTCCCACGCCTCCATCAGTTTTCCTCAGTTGGATTAATTTTTCACTCACATCTGCCCCATATGTGTTATTCCCTGTTCACAGCACCAAAAATCAAGAGAATCAGCAAAATCATAGTGGATGTAACAGCCTCTTACAGACAAGACACTTAAAAACCTTTTGGGTACCCAACAGCTGTGACCAAAAGCTAGTTCACAGCATAGAGGGAACAAAGAAGCAGAGAAGCAAAAGCCAGAGGCAAGAGGGTATCCAAGGCATTTCCTGACCTCCCAAACCTGAGGAAACAGGGTTTTAAAAAGAATTGGAGATACAGCAGTAAAGAGGTCATATCAAGTATTTAAAAATTTGAAAAAAGACTTCGGAGTAGAAAATGTATGAGGGCACCACCTCCTCCTTCTCGCTGAGGCTTGAGTACAAAGCCTTCAGGGTTCCTTATTGCTTCCTTGATAATTTCATCACTGTTCTCATCTTCAAGGCTCCACAGTCCCGCAAAACAACTTCTGACTTTCACAATCTCTTGCTTGTTGTCAAAAAACCTACAAGCTCAGTCACCAAAAGAACATATTAGTAAAGTAACTGCATATCTCTGGTGCCCTGTGATTAGAGCATTCAAACAAACCTAGAACAACTAAACTCTGACATATTAAAGTGTTTGCAAATAACTAAATAGATAGTTAAAATTACCTTTCAAGTATTCCTGGCTTTGCTAACTCTTGTTGAATTTTTTTAGCACCTGCTAAATGATAGGAAATGTTGGGGCATTTGACTGCTGTTGACAGCTCCAATAATAGCCTGGCATCCCACTCCTGCTCCACCAAATTATGCACAAAATGGGTCAAGAAAATAAGCTTTGCAATCTTTTGAGATTGCTCCAAAAGACCCCCCTCATAGGGTACCATGAATAGAAACAGCATGCTATCCAACAGGGTTGATAATGCATAGCATCCCACAACTTCATTTAATCGATAACATCATTGTGTCCAATGTGGTCACTACTGTTCATGGTTCAAGGGAAAACTATTCCTCCCATGTTACCAGTTTGCTACTTGTGACCCGAGAGTATCCTAACCTGGTACAACCAGTGAGATACAAATCAACAAATTGTTGGGATGCAGCCCATGTGGCAGCAGGTGAATATTCTGCCATTACTATACTCTTACACTGCCACTGCACAAATATTAGATTACAATATTATCTACTGCTGACATTGGAAAATACAGGTAACCTTCTTCTAAGAATAAACACTTATATCTCAAGGTCAAATCTCCAAAGTAAAATTGGAGCAACTGGGCTTTTGACTTCACAATTTAGTGTCGTGTCACATTATGACAATTAGCACACAATGAGGCACTCATAAGCACTCTAATTCCTCTATTGAGAGCATTGCCAGGCAACATAGGCCAATAAGCAGTTCAAGTACCTAATCAGTTTCAGAGATTATAGGCAATTTTGAGAGAATACTTACACTCTCAGAAGGATAATCATCAGGTGAGTATCCTGCCCTGTAATACACCACTGAGACAACCTGCTTTCCACTGCAAGATACAATAAATCAGGTCCAACTGACAGGCCTTCAACCTCTTCACTATATGAACTACTCTCAACTTTTCATTCATACATCTTCATAACGTTTTGTCATCAAATGATCATAGTGTCTTGCTTGAACTTTCATTAGTTAGATGGCAACTTGTACTAGAGTAACATTGGCTCAAGAATGTGAACATATGAAGACAACCTCTATTGCTTCAGCATCTCTGCTGTCAAGGTCCATCTAGGTAAACAATCACTGGTGATTCCAACCTGTGAGCAGAAACAAAATAAGATAGAAACGTAAGGAAATGTTGTGGCATTTGGTTTTTCCTTACATGAAAAGTTCATTGTTACTGCCCAGTTTGCCCTCAGCAATAACCTGAGAAAGAGATTTTCGAATCAATTTGATACCATATGACTGGAAGAGCTTCAATGCCAGCCAATATTGGTCATACATATTCCTTTCCTCTTCACGCACCACCATCAGCACTACTGCCCTGCAAGGCATTTCATTTTTTTCTGTCAACAAACAGTTCATCCTATTTCCAGGAAGGCATAGAATTTCCTTCTATCACCTACTAACACCAGACCTAGTATACACATGGCATCTTGTCACCTGCATTTGACACCTACCTGTTGTCACCATACTCTTTCCAAGCAAGAGCTAGAGCCTCTGCAAGTGTATCAGCAGCACTATTTTCTGGAACATTCTTTGATTCCAAGCCTGAATGACCTCCAGACCAGTTGATCAAATGTCTGCCATGACAAAGCCAAAGAACAATGTTTAGTGCTAATTTTAAGAAATGAATCTTGAGACCAATTGATGACAGCCACAAAAGAGAACAAGATTGGAAAGTCTAGTACAGTAAAAGAAATGGAACAATAAGACAGAAAGGATCTAGATACCTGTGTAAAGAGGTAACAAGGGAACCAAGAGCAGCAAAAGAGGACGATATCGTGTTTAGCTCTACTTGCAGCAGGTTCCCTGTTGCCATGTCTAACATGTAATCACTACGGTGAAGTCCTAGCCTTATTTCCTGCAACCCATTACTCGGATCATCAGTTTAGAACAGAAACCAAAAATCACAAATATGTAGCTTCCCTGATGCCAGTTTCAAAGTTTGACTGCCAATAGTATAACTGTCATGTTCACATATGCATCTATGTGATTGGCATCTCATGAGGAGCAGATCTGTGTGTCCTGCTTTAACACAAGTGAGAAAAACTTGTTTGACTTGAAAACACAAATTGGATTCCTGAGTAGCCCATATAATTTGTTTGTATGTCTGTAGGTACATTGAGCCAACTTGAACTTAGAGGGTCTTCGGGTTCCTTTGATACACCATTTTAACTTGTCCAAAAGCAAGTATCTGAATAGTACTTGGTTAAGGCTAGTAAAACACTTGTGAAAAGAAACAGGAGACAGGTTCTCAAACCAAACAAGCAAAAGCAATGAAATGGGTGGGACTTGGAACAGACTTGCTTCACACCCTTGTCCAATATTTGCAAATGAATATCCAAAAGCCTTGCTGTGAAGCTATCTGCCTTTCGTGTCCTGTAAGAACAACAATGGAACAAGACAAGCTGGCAAAATTTAGCAGACAGTTCCCAACATCATTTTGTGACAGAATCCTGATTGTCAGAGCTCTAAAAAAGAAATTGTCTGAAATCCACCAAAACAAAATATTCAGTAACAAGAGAGTAAAAACTAAAAAAACCTCTGAACAAAAATTCAGGACAACCTCATCAAGTGGAGGTGGTACCTAGCAAGTGCTTGCCGCAAAAAATCTGCATCTTGGCTAACCCTGTCAATGAGCCTGTTAAAAAGAGGGGCAAGCTCAATGGCCTGTGAGAAGGCCTGCCGAGGAAATGGAGATGGCAACAGTGTCAAGGGTGCATGCACCAATCCAACTCCCGGTATGGTACCTGATCTCTGCAATTTTCCCACAATAAGTTCATGCCAAAAAAAATTGTCAGTACAGGAATGTGAGTGGCAGATTATCACAATGTCTATAGTCTATGAAAATTCCACTGACGATGGTAACATCAGAGCTGGTATAAGGGGGACAACTATATAGTCAATAAGATTCGTCCTCCCAAAATAGATTTTGGTCTGGAATCTACTCTGAATGGAATGGTGTCTGAAATCAGAGCTGTTTCTTTTTTTCAACACCATAGTTGCAAATAGTTGTGAGTATGGTGTTGAAAAATAGTGACCAGCAGATTTCCAATACCTTGTGCACCAATTTGCATCTCATTTCTCTTCAATTGAATCTGAGTCCAACTCAATTTTTCTCATTGTTTCATAATCACTGGTAGTGTGGAGCAACGCTGAGCCCAAGTGGATCTGAAAAGCAAGAGACGAAGACGAGAAGCAAGAGAAACCGAGAAATAAAGCTGGTGATAATACCTCATGAGAGTTGTCGCCAACGACAAGGCCATGCAGGGAAGACCAAGAGAGAGCCTCCGGAACGAGAACAGATACCAGAGGCTCGTCATTCACCTGCGGAATCACTCCTTGTGAGAGAGTCTGCAACTCCGAGTGCTTCACAAGCCCCGTCCCGGCTGGGGGATACGCTGATGCCAGCGTCATGCCTGTTGTCTCTGCTTCCGCGTCTAATGTCTGTATGTGCGTCCACCAGTTCTTTCTGTGAGCAGATCCTTTGAAAGAAAAAACTTTTGTAGCTTTCTTCCACAGTAAACTACTTGCTCGCTTCTTGAGAGAATACGCCTGCGCTTGGAAGAGTTTTAATTTCCAATTCTCTGGATTAAAGGAAAAGACAAAAAAACACTCGCGAAGATGTACGAGAAAATTCCTGACTGTGAAAAAATGCACAGCAACCGACGTGTCCTGCAAAAAAAAAGGAAACAAAACGGAGGCTACTTCGAAAAACGGTCAATTCCGCTGACTGAGACAGGGAGAAATAGGGATCGCAGATCCGAGACTAGGAGAAAAAAAAACAAATGAGAAAAGAAAAACGATCGATCTGATTTGAACCTTTGTACAAGTGCAAAAACTTGACATCAAATTTGCAAGAAAAAAAAAGAATTCAAAACTCGCAAACAGCAAAAACAGTACGAGAACTGAGAAAGACAAAATTCCGTGAAAAAGAAAGAAAAAAACACTCGCGAAGATATACGAGAAAAATCTGGACTGTGCAAAAAGCCACTAATCTGACACGGAGAAATAAAGTTTACAGATCCAAGGAGGAAAACGAAACTCGAACAACAACAACAACAAATGAGAGAACAAAAACAATCGATCGGATTTGAACGTTGTTTACAAGAACAAAACTTGATGCCAAATATGTTTGCAAGGGAAAGAGAAAATTCCGGTACACGTATAAGTAGCGCTGGTGCCGTTGTCGCAACGAATGTCGCCCCGAAATTGCCACCCACGTCGTCCTCACAGACCTGGCACGGAGAGAGGAGGAAGGGACGGCTCCGGGAAGAGAGGAAAGAAACGACGATTACGATGCGATATGTTCGTACATAAAACTACAAGGAGGACACGAAGCGGCCGCTGCAAATTCCCAGATTAGGTGGTCACCAAAGAGACCAGCAGCTGGGGAAATTTCTCGTCCTCACTGTTGTTCCGCGTTGAAAGTTAGGTCACACGTGTTTAGCTTTAAATACTTCTAGTACCTTTTGAATAACCAACGTCCTAACAAGTTAATTTTACCAAGTTATTTTAATGTTAAATATTTGTGCTTCATACACTTAACTTTTCAGATTATGAAATATTTTACTTAACTTTTGTCAAGAGCATCTCCATCAACAAAATACAATGACCTTTATGACATATTTTGGATGAAGTATCATAGTTATATTAGTGTGATTCTCACTTTGAGGCTTGTAAATATGTGCTAGATACACTGGTTACCAAGAGGGCAAATTATTTTTGAATAAACGAAATAATTGTTCTTCATTGCTCATTTGAGAGTTGCACCAATGTTATAATTATTCTTTCATTTTATTTTTATTTTTTTAATGTTTATGGGTGAGGTATAATTGAGAATGGGGAATAATTAATAGCGTTGGTTGGAAGTGATAAACAATAATAGCTCGATTAGAGGATGCGGGTGAAAATGTTTTAAGTATTTCATTGCATGTGATTATCACCCCAATTACGATAGAGGCAACATATGTGTGACATGATGATCTCATGCATGCAATACTACAAAAGATAACATTTGCATGTGGGATGTTTACCTCCCATTACGAATATAAAACAGTAAGCCAAAGTTGAGGAACGAATCATAAAGTTTGAACTTACATAGGTTGTAAAGGTAAGACAAAGGGAAGCACCTTTATGCTTCTATTTTGTGTAGTGACCAATGGGTTTTTTTTTTGGATGAGAAACCAATCAAAGTGGGTCATTGCAATAAAAAAACAAAAGAAAAAGAACTTATGGCAAATGCTTGACCACCATCCAGGCCCGTGGGTTCCTCCATCTTTAAGTTTGGCCCCTAACAAAATCTCATGCAGATATACGTATGTCTCGAGAAATAGATAAATTCTGTTGGCCCAAGACACTAGGTACTTTCTTCTTGTCCTTCCTCTTGAAATACGACAAAGTCCAAAAGCGAAAGCTCATTTTCTTATTTTAGCTGTTCGTTAGCAATGTTTCACCACTCAAGCAAGTCCCAACAAGGTTGCAGAGTCAAAGATCAACTAAATCACTGGTTGCTCATTACATTCTTGTACCATAGCTAAACATGTTGGGTTACTTATGTACTAACCAGAATTGGGCCATTGTTTTCAAACCAGTGTTTTTTTCCACTGACGAATTTTTGCAAAAATTCGACCTGAAAAATGTGATTTCAACCAATACGAACCATTTTTTATGGGAAAATTGGTCCAGATTCGCCAAATTTCGAACATTAAAAAATTCAAATCGCCAGATTTCTGCAATAAGTTCCAGTAGGTAGCCAAGAATATAGAAGGATCCTGGTTTTTTTATACTTTCATATCTGGCATGTAAATAGAATTGGGTAAAAGAGTTTCTGGATGGTCGCCACCTTGGCTACATCACGAAGTCCTTAAAAAAAAACCCTGTTTCAGACACCCTTGATTCTTTGCCAGGTTTCACACCGGATATATATATATATATATAACTAGTGGTCCCCAGTTACTTAGTAAGACCCTCAGCCCCGATTTGGACCGGTGATTTTCGTCACCGCTACCAAGATCTGCCCCCAGAACCTCACTGGTGCCCAAAACCATTGAGGATCTTTGAGAGAAACCCATCATTGTCATTATTTGAAAACATGACTATGGTCTAGTTTCTTTGCTAGAAACCCAACCTAATCAAAAGCTTGAAAACATGAATGTTGATGCGATTATTTCATAGAAATCTAGAGCAAGTAGCATTGGAGAACCAAAAGTTTTTGGGGAAATAGATGTAGGGTTCTTTGACCTATTCGAGTGTATACCTGATTAGAAGGTATGATTAAATTATAGTAGCAAGGTCATATTAATATGATATATTTGTTGTATTGAACGAACATTAATATTGATTAATTATTATTATCAAATAATTTATTAGTTAATATAAAGTATGAACTAAATCATTTTACTTAATCACTTAGGCTTCACGATGCTTTGTACACTACCAATGACAATTAATTGACATAAGGTCAAAATATTAATATATTTAAATTTAAATAATATATTTAAAAATTAATTAGTTATCAAACATTGATAATACATGATCATATAAATTGGCCATGAAATCATTTCCACTTCCATTAGTTCTAGAATATAAGATTTAATTTTCACCTATTAAAACATTAATATTTTTAACACCCATAATGTCCTTTTGGGTGGCCCTTGTTGATTCAAAAGCAAATTTTTCAAGTCTTTCCAACATTCTCCAACATCCTTCCTACCATATTTCCCAACAACCCTTGGTTTGAAAAATGTATAAAATACTTTCAACCCTTATGTGCTTATCAATGTCCTTTTACATTATATCCAACACCTTCAACTCTCAATCTCTTGGTTGCCTCCTATTGTTCAAAAAAGAAAATTTTCATGTTCAACCTAACATCCTAATGTTTTTATTGTGTTTTTTTTGGACACCTTTGTTATTACTTGTTATCTTGTTGTTTATTGTTAACATTCCCATTTTTTTTTCATTTTCCTTATCTTTTATCATCCTTAATGTTGTTTAGGTGTGTTTTTGTTGTTGATCAAGCTTATTTCATTCTTGAACAAAAACATTACATTCATTTGAATTTCAATTAGAGATTTTTAGATTTGGGAACATCTGTTAGGTTGGGATGGAATTTGGCCTAACACCAATCATAATGGTTTAAGGGTTCAAAAAATTTTAGAAAGACAAATAAGGTCTTCACTATTTTTTAAAAAGACCAAAATTAAAATGGGGAATATATTTTACTTATTCAGAAAGAAAAAGTAATTATAAAAGGAAAAAAAATGTTTATTCATTCCAAGGAAATAGTGGTTAGAAGGGACAAAATAAAATATCCACCCCTAAGGCATGTTTCGAGGTGATATTAAAAGATTATTAAATGTCACTTCGCATTCAATATTAATGAATTTGATGTTTGTAATGATTTTATTAATTTTCATTAATTTCATAAACATAAAATTGATAAAAATGGTGTAGACTTGACAACTTTGATAAAATGTTATGATGAATAATTCATCTTCACTATTGATTTGAATATGTTTTTAATTTTGATTAAAAGCTATCCATTAAAATATCACAAAAGTTGAAATTTAAGGTTTTTATGTTTTTATATTTGATATAATTAATAAGAAATAATTTTATTCCCCTTAATTTTGATTGAATAATTATTAAATTTAAATACTAAAAATGTTAGTTATTAAAATTTTCAATTTAGTAATAAAAATTAATTCATATCAAATTCATTAAAAATGTATGGATGTCAAGTGTGGTCTAATGGTTTGAAATACACCAAAACATGTTCTTTTCATATGAAAAAAAATATTGAAATTTAGCACATCTAAAAATCATGATTTATAGGTCCCAAAAAATTAATTATAATCTTAAAATCATCTTTCAGAAAATAAATAATATATTATTTAATAGGCCATTAGGCTTAAAAGTGTAGTTGTTGAATGAAAAGGTGAAAACACAAATGCATTTGAATGTGAATCATGCACTTTTAAATAATAGCATGCAAAGAGGAATCTTAATGTTTTTAAAACTTTGGTGTGATAGAGAGTGAATAAAGGTTGAGAGAAATATGATTTATGGTTAACTTGAAATTGATTTAACCAAAATATTAAAGCTTTGAATAATGTAAATTTGAAATCAAGACCTAGATTTTGAACATGTTTAACTACATTAAAATGGGGAAAATTTTAATATCAAGAATTAAAATGTATTGTGATTAACTTTTATGTTTTTGAAATCTTACCAATCGCAATTTGCTCCTAATTTGCAAGTATTGATGTATTGCCCACAAGTTAGATTTTTTTTTTCTTCTTTCCTTTTTTTACTACTTTCTTTGCTTTATTTTTCTTTGTTGTAAAGCTCTTATGGAAAAAATTCATTTATCTTCCCATGCATTCAATTCAATTAAAAACATATATTGAAAGAAAGTTGTAACAACATATTCATGGGATGTAAAAGAACACACATGATTAATATATTCATAGTATTTTCAAAATTACTTAAATAATTTTAATTAATTTAGTGAAAGGCAACTTGAACACATGTTTGTAGAATAATTAATGAATTAAAATAATTCATGTCAAGAATAAAACATTCTTGAATATTCCAAAAGGTTGACTATATTTCAATTATTTTCTTTGAAAAAACTAAATCTGAAATTTATATTTTTTACAAATAATATAATTAATGTCAAAGATGCCAAAGTACTACAATAACAATAATAAAATGTAAATTAAAAAATGACATCCATGTACAATAAATTATACAATAAACAAGATGGATTGTTTTCTTCTAATACATCATATTTGCATAAGAGGCAAGGATCAATGAATGAGTTTAAAAAGACATACAAACCATTTGATATTATGAAATCATGCTTGTTTTATGACAACACTTTCATCTTCTAACATATTCAACAATGTCAATAATAGTTTTAAGGGTTTTTATAAGTGGCAAGGATATTTAAGATTCATATGATAGGAAATCATTCATTCTTATATTATAAGTTTATTAGGATTTATGATCAACCAATGACATTTATATTGATAAAAAATTTGCTCATCTACCCATATAAGTCATGATGATTCAAATTGAATTTTTCATTAATGAATCTCTAAAAAAGACTAATGAAAATATCACACATTTAATTGATCATGAATACAGAGAAAATTCACTTTTATTCAACTAAAGGTTCATGCAAAGATCTTTTATATATTTATGATAGGAAAGCTTGGATTGTTAAGCATGCCATTATCCCAATATATTATTGGTGACCATCAATTTTTGTCACAAGACATGCACAAAGTTATTTTAGTTTATTTATTCATATTATGTACACAATTATCAAATGGCAATTTGCATATAAAGTGTCATTTAAACACTCGTAAATCCTTATTCAATTTGGTTTTAAATTGATTTTATATAAAACAAAAATATATCAAATTTTAATTTCCAAGATTATATCATTCACAAATATACTTATTTATCCATTATTTGATCAATGTTATATGTATTATTTCATTTTCAAATTGTTTTATCTTTTGTTTCATCTTGGTTAAGTAATTTCACAAATATGTAAAGTTTTTTCCTCTCCTTTGAGAATGAACACCCATGTCATTTAAAACATGTAGCTTATAGAGGTATAAATGGGTTGATATCATATGGCTTGTGTTATAAAGTAATGATGTCATGCATAAAACTTAATCAAATCATTAAAACATGTCAAAATAAATTTTATTCCCAAAAAAATGACAAAAACATTGAGAAAAATACGACATCTCTCATCTATTGGTCCACTAATTCTTTCAATCATTTCATTTCACATAATGCACACATAATGATGTGAACATCACTTGTTGTGTAACATTTTAAATGAGTGCAAACCACAATGAAGGAGGAAAAATATGTGCATGTCTAAACATAAAAAACTCATAACAAAACATGCTTCATAAAAAACCACGATCTATGTGATAAAAACACAATTTTACGCAATTTTAATGTCTTTAATTTTATGGTCAACCTTCATTTTTGTTTTGTGTTTGAAACACATTTTCATTTGATCACTACCAAACTTATAACGCGTTTTCACATTTTCTCCCTCTTACCCTTTGTGCATATAACTCCCACATGATATTTACATAATTGCAAAAATTCACACAAATTTATATAATTTATGATTTATGAAGCCAAAAAAAAAAAGTAAAGAGGAGACTAAATACCATGCATAGTATTGAAAGGACTTTGTCATGTTTGCACATATTGAATGCAAAGGCATTTTTCCATTTTCAACTTTTGCATTGGCATCTATTCCTTTGTAAACAATCTCTTGAACAATGTTAGTCTATTCACATGGAGCCTAATTGGACAACACATGTTCAAATGTCAATGACATGACATGTTGAAATAACTTTGATATAAATGAGTTATGATCAAAGGGTAATGATGGTATGATACAATGTGTAACATTCAATAAATTCTCCTTATTTGCACCAAGATTAAAAGCAACAAAAAAAATGGAAAAAATAAAAATCCTTGTGGAACAAAAAGAATTTTAAATGTTCTTGAAACGAGAGACATTAAATTCAATTATAATTCAATTCAATTCAACAAATGGGATCAATATAATTGAATTCAAATTCCAATGACAGTGATTTCATTGAAGTTGGTTTAAGTGGGATGGACTGTAGTCGTAAGTTGTATAAAAAGATAGTTCCAAACTGCAAATTTATTAAAGGTTGATTCCAAACCTGAATCTTTAAAAAATAAACATTTTACAAGTTGTAATGTTTCAAAATGTCCTTACATGGATTTCAAGATATCGAGATTTTATTTTTATTTTTTTTTCAATTTCTTTTGGAATTTTTATGTCTTTCCAATTTCATACACATGTAAATATGAGTTATTTCATTTGAATATGCTAAAATTATTTCAAGAGATTAATAAAAGAGAAAACATGTTAATGCAAAAGGTGAGTACATAATCATGTTTTTCGCATTTAGTATGCCAAAATAATTATAATTCAATATCTTTGTTTTTGTTTCGTTGTCTCAAAAGCAATTTCATATCATGCACTTTGTTGCCAATGAAGAGGATGTCGTTGAAGCAACCTTGGAAGAGGAATCAAGTGTGGATGGTTTAGATTCTAAGTTAGGTTGCAAGGAATTTTAAGAACCACCACATCATTGGGAAGACTTAATGCAACCTTGTTCTTTAGGGAGATGTTAAATTTTATTTCAGAAGTTTGTTTGACAATGTTTTCACTCTTTTTCAAGCAAGATGTCAATAGGACATTTATATGGATAGTTGATATCATCATGTATGTTATTATAAGATCTTTTGTGCAACAAACATCAACACTTATTTGAGTTGATAGTGTGAAATTCATCATGCATGTTCAGGGTTAAATGAAGACATAATGTGCTGCAAACTCAGGAGGGTTTCATAGGGAGGCAAGATTTTGACTAAGGGCTTGGTGTTGGAACATGACGACAATACTACAGGTGTTTATTGCCAAAACCATGTTGACAACAACATCATCATTCTTAGGTGTAGCCATCATAACATTTTCTTTCAACATGGCATGAGCTACGTCCTTATGATGACAATCATAAATTTTATGGTCAATGGAATTACAAATGAAACAACGGTAAATGATGGAATTGGGTTAGTTTTCTTCTCCGCGACCTCTTTTGTTACTGGATTTATTTCTTGTACCACCAAGTTGGGCCAAAATTCCATTCATTGCTACCTCCTTTTTATACTTAAGTTTATTGTTTGGGTTGTTTGGATTCCAATGGCAATGTTCCTTGGAATGTCCCAATTTATTGCATTCACCATAGATCACATGTGTTTTCCTTCCTTTGCTAGCATTCTCTTGTTTAGTGGGTGGTTCCATCAATTTTTGGTATTCATTGGCATCTCCCATATTTTCCTCACAAATGACTACAATTTATTTATGTTCGAACAAGGTGTCCTTCTTCATCCCCACTATGGTTATCCAAAGATATGGTTGTAAACTTACTAGAAAGAAAGTTGTCAACAAATTATCATCTACTTGGTGCTAAAGGCAATTTGCTAGTTTCAGTATACATTCATTGTAGACTTCCACCTTTTCGTCTCCACCTTGCTTTATCACTCATAATGCCATGTACACTTGTTCATCCATTTGTACTTTTTGGTAACACTTACAAAACATAGCCTCTAGCTTTTCAAATTTGCAAATTGGATGGGCTCTAATAAAATTTTCTCCCCATTCGGATATGGCATTGTGAAGTGTAAAACAAAACAGATTGACAAGTGGCTTGAATGGCTTTGCAAAACACACATACATGAACATTTGGATCCATTCCCATAATGTAAATGGGGTAGGGTAAGGATTTCCTACTCGGTGGGGGATTTGGTGTTATAGGGGGTTGGACAGGATACCATGAAGGGTACCATGGATTCCAAGTAGGTCCTATCCACGGCCTTGTTGGTCTTATAACATATGATCTTGGATTTTGGTCTGCTAGGTGTTCACTATCGCCACTTTCCCATAAGAACTGTTATTGCACTAGTAGAAAAACCCCATTTTTCGACTTGTCTTAGGCGATTAAAAGTGTCTTTTGCGACTATTTTTTATCAAAAATAGTCGATAAAAAATAGTCACAAAAGACACTTTTAGTTGCTTAAGACAAGTCGAAAAATGGGGTTTTTCTATTAGTGTTGCCACCTCCTGGTGGACCACTGCCACCACCTTTTAGAAGCTTGTTACCACCTTCGCCAAAAGGTCCACCATCGTAGTTGTTGATAGGTACAGTCCATCCATCAGTAAGCAATCTACCAGCATCTCCAATCGAGGATAGTCTTTCTTTCTGGTCATGATATGATTTTCCAATAGGAATGATTCGTGGAATCCTAGGGTTGTGTTTTCTTTTAAAATAGTCTACATCTTCATTTGAAGGCTCCTTGCGATATGTTATAATCTTAGCTTGTATAATTCCCAGAACTGGTTTTAGTGGTGCCATGGGGTTAGCTAAGGGGTCAAACATAAGAGGCCACATTGCAAGAACACTCCCTACAGCCTCGTAACTAAACAAAAATATGGTGTATAGCGTCCAACATGAGAATAAATCGAATTTGGAAAACCTACTGAATTTTGCTCGATGACATTTGTGGTAAGTGGAACAAAGACATGTGGAATAACTAATTATCTACAAGGTACATTTGGTAGTGTTAAAAAATAAAGTGGATTTTAAATATTTAGAATTAGACTTTCAACATGTACTAATATTGGATACAATCTATGATCAGTTAATATTGTGTATGCAAGTAAAACAATACTAGACCGATAAGGATAATTATATGTCTAGTGACCCGAATTTTAACAGAAAGCACAAGCTAGAAACACATAAGGAGAAACACAAATGTTAAAAACAAGGGTTATTGGAAATTTCCTGATGGAACTATTTTTCATTCAAAATATTCATCTTCGAAGACTACACATTTGTACTTCATCAGAAGGCTCCTTCCCTTGAAACTAGTGCAATTCATCAATTCGCTTCTGGGGTTAATCAATTTCATTTTCTTTGGTGTGTGGACTTGTCACAATGGTTTCATGTCACCAAAAAGTTTTTTTTCCAAGTAGGGTCCCACATGAGTTCCCGTGGAGTTTCTAGTTCAGTTTTGATGCATCACAATTTTAATGGATGATTTTGGATAGGTTGTATAGTTTCTAGTTCAACATTTTTGATAATGTATTTTAATTTGTTTTGTTCCCCACTATGAAAGGTCATAGCCTCCTTTGCATCATTCTTGGGTTATTATAGTCACTTCAGGTTACTCACATGGCTTATTTTAACGTTTTCTTGTAAAACATGTTCCATCATTTTCTTCATACTTTTTATCAACATTATTGGCATGTTGTAAATAATTATTAAAAAGTTGTAATCTATGGGTTGTTTTGGTTTTTTATTTTTATTTGCCAATCAACAACAACAATTGATTTGCGGTTGTTTTATTATAATCAAATAATTTTAACCAATATTTGTCCAAATACGAACAATAGTGAGCCAAAAATTCTAGATTGAATATTCGTGGTATGGTCACCAAATGTTTTAGTGAATTACCGGGTTTTGAAAGAAATAAAATAATGGAGTTGAAGAAAAAATCTCTTTATCTCTTTAGGTGAGTAAAAAACTTGAACACAAAAAAAAATTGTCCAATTTTAATAGGGTAGCTTCATAAACCTTTTATAGAAATAAACTTGAAACAAACATGTAATAAAGAATATTCACATATAGAAATTCAAAATATTCCAACATATGAAGGAAAACAACTACATATAGAATTCCATGTATAAAGGTATGGCAAGAAAAAATGATTTTACTTCAGAAAATATTCTCCTATATAGTACACAAAGGGATAAAGCCTTAAGTACCTCAAAAAAAGAAATAAAAAATGGTGGAACAAAAAGTTAGCCTAATCCCCAAAAGAATCGGTCTTAAATATACACAATCTAAACCGATAGTAAAATTTATGTAAAAAGGTTTTTGATAGAAGAAATTTGGTTTTAGTTTCGGTAAACATCTAGTAATAATCTAATTTCGATAAAATTTACCTTCAACTACCCCCTATGACAAATAGTTGGATCTTTCAAAATATCAAAAATAATGTTAATGCGCTAGCACCAAATTTTTGGTAAACATATGTCCAATGTTATGAACTAAATAAAGTTATGTAACAATTTGATATGGTTTTTATGCAAACTTTGAACAAATTTCATACTACAACAGAAAATACAACTATTATAAATTCAATTTGTAATTGACAACCACCCAACAATTTACTATTTCATATTTATTTTATACAAATAAACTTGTGCAAAAACACAATGAAAATGTGTCCATTAACACATTAGGTCCCATGTTTATTTTCAAAGTAATGGACATCAACCATCAATCATGCCCACCATTTTACAAACTCCAAATGATTCGAGTAAAACTATGGGTTTAAATTTAACAATTAATATAAAATATGTATGTTGGTTGAATTATGTGCTGGTAATTATGCAACATTTAATGGTCTTGTGAATGGAACTGCTGGCATTTTTTAAGCATCAACAACATATTGTGGAAAAACCATTATATGGATAATGTTTCAAAATTTTAAAATTGGAACATTAATAAAAGAAAAATGTAGTCCTTATTACAACAACAACAACATTGAATCGAAATGGACATTAGTTGACCCTATCATCAAAGGTATAAGAGTTGGTAAATCCCAATCATTTACCATAAGAAGGATTCAATTTTCAATTCAACTTAAAACAACAAGAACCATTCATTGTTCTTAAGGATTATCATTAGATGAATTGGTTTTTGATCCCATTAATGTTAAAAAACATGGATTAACATATACAACATTATCCTACATTTAAACGAAAGAAAAAATATTTTCGTTAACTTCTTTCTAACATGAATTTTTTAATGTGAATCTAAGAGCACATGTAAAAATGAATAGATTGAAAACAATTACAACTTGGATACTATTAATTCCTTAATTAAAAAACTTACATAATTCTCATGTAATTATATAAGCTTTGAATACAACTTCTTTACACCAACATTACAAAAAGATCAATCATGATCATAACCTTCAAATGTGTATCTTATGTCTTATAGAAATAAGAATACACCATGCGTCAACAATTGTGCATAGATTTATAAATTCATCAAAATATTCATATATTTCAATCCATGATGGTCATGGGTTAATGATGATGTATGACATACACATGCACTTAGATTCCTTCAATATAATAACTAGCGATGGTTCAAAATATATGACAACTTTTAATAGTAATGCATGAAAAACAATACATGTTGTATGTGTGTATAAAGCTCATTCATGTTCAATTTTTACATTCCTAAATAATTTTCAAACTATAATTCAACATTGTCCAATCATCATTATGAGAGATTGACATTTAAAAAGACAATAACCAAGCAAAAAAAACAAAAACTATTGCATTTCATGGATAAATTCCAATTAAAATCATAATTTAGTGAAAACACCACAAAAGTTGGATTTCAATTAAAGCATATATTGGCAAATGTCCTTGGAAATGAATGCAAATTTGGTGTAACATAAGCATATTGGTTAGGTTTTCACAAACTAATTTATATTGCATTCAAATTACCAAACACACTTCCAATGTATAACAAAAAACCATTAATGTTTCCATTTATTTAAAGTGTAGCATTTGTGAAAATATGCATGTAAATGCTGCATTTTCCACCTAATTAATTACTCCCAAAATGTTAGCACCTTAAGGTTTGATTTTGCATTTTTACAAACTTTTCATGGACCATGTGCAAAAAGAAACAAAACATAAATATCAATAAAAAGACAAAAACATTTGAACATACACCCATCAAACATCATAACAAAACAACTTTCATAAAAAATTTAAACCCAAAATGTGACAAAAATATATATATAATTTGCCAAATTCTCAAACTTCAAAATAAAAATGAGACTAAAATTAAAAATCTTTCCATGTAAATTATATCCATTCACTATTGATGTTTGTTTCAAACATCAAAATACTTCATGCACGTTGTCAAAAATTATCTACATTATCCAAGTTTGAAAAAATTGGATTTTTTTAACAATATAATTATTTACAACTTTATATTCATTTTTATGGTTTTAAGAAAAACAATAAAACTATGATTTCAATTTCTAAATATTCATAATGAATTCTAAAATGGTTAGAAAACATTATTTTTTAATACAAATGTGACAAAAAAAATCATGATCTTTCATAAAATTAACAAACTTTCATTTAATATAACTTGAGTTCATAGTATAACATTAAATGTAATACTTTATTTTCAGGACATAACCTCTTGTGATAAAGTTGCTTATTGGACATCTTTCCATTAGAAGGCTATGATGACAAATTTGGCATAATAATCTTTTTTTGTTACATTTGTTCACTTAACTAGGCTCACAAATGCATTGTAGCTTTTACATTGACCAAATGCATAAGTTGTAATAGTTGTGATTCAACCAATGATTCATTTAAGATGACATTTGTCATATTTTTAATGTGGAACCTATGTGTGACCAAAATCTAATTAGAAAGAAGTTAAAGTAACTATATTATTTTTGTTTTTTTTTTGTTTTTTGCATGTTCTCAATGTGTTTTTCAATTGTATGTCCTGGCCATTAACTTAGGTTAAAAATGCTAACAAACAAATCTAGGAATAAAAATTATGCTCACAGCTAATGAGGGGATACAATAGGCTGAAGGATTTTTCTATCAGGGTTGGTTGGATAGGGGGGTGTTGACTTTTTTGGTTTTTTGGCCAAAAGTTAGGTACTTTGTATTTGAATTATGAATTTTTATTTTAAGGAACATTCAAAGCATGGTTTTTTTTTTCAAATTCTTCAAGTAGATGCATTGACTAGGATCCTCAACATTAATTAGCAATGAATGGCTATTGTCATTTAGGAGGCACTAAGTACCACCACCCCCCCCCCCCCCCCCCCCCAACCCCCACATACCACCCCTCTATTTTTTTCTCTTTTTTTTTTTTTTTTTTT
>Ga0116231_10005340_pt1 | contig 25351 bp, 18 predicted proteins | sample S1TSphgellanicum_2_FD_89695 | JGI IMG/M metagenome (GOLD analysis project Ga0116231, IMG submission 89695) | Host-associated microbial communities from peat moss isolated from Minnesota, USA - S1T2_Fd - Sphagnum magellanicum MG | ecosystem: Host-associated > Plants > Peat moss > Unclassified... | reverse complement strand
CTATACCACACCCCTTTGCCACCCCCCCCCCCCCCCCCACCCCCCTCTAGTGTGCTTTCACCACAACATGAAAAAATTGAGAAAAAACCATTAAGTTCGATAATAAAAATAAGAAATATAAATAAATTACAATGAAAAATAAATATGAGAAGCCATTAGCAAATGGGATCTAAGGCCTACACACCTTAGTATATGTAATGGTTCATGAAGTGAATACCTTCATTACAATTAAGAAAATAATTATCTTCTATATGTTTCATCACACATTCTTAGCACCTTGCCATAGCAAATGTCAACACACAAATCTTCCTTTTAATTGAAAAAATATATTTTAAAAGACAACTATAACCAAGGAAAATGTAGGAGGCAACATAAAATGAGTTTCCACCATTAACATTCTTATTAGATTCAAAATATTTCTATAAGGTAGCCTAGTGTCATTTTTCCTTTTGACATTTGGAAAAGTAATTTCATACATCCAAAACTTAAGAAATGATAATGAGAAATGTGGAACAAAATCCCTAAAACAACAATAAACCACCAAAACATCATAGTTGAAAATTTTTGGGAAAAAAAAAATGATCCACTTAATGCCACAAAATTGCAACACTGCCCCTCAACATTACATCATTCAAGATTACAACTATATTGCCTGTGCTTTCTTCCCCATTATTCTCAACCATATCACCAACCTATCAATCCCAGTTATGGTCCACATTTGGCAATGGCCATGGTTCAAAGGCATAGATACTATTAAATAGGTGATGAAAGACTACAATTTGAAGGAACAACATGGTGAATGTATGGTCCACTTGATTGGTTCATTAGGCAAAAAGACCTTCATATGATGCCTATTATGTTATAGATATTATGATAAAGATCCAATAAAATTGTATGTAGCTAGTCTAGCAATCACTCTTTGTCAAGGAAAAGCAATGCATGATGAATAAGAGGTAATCACATTTGGACTTTTTATGATAGGCATTTTGCTAGCCTTTTTTCTTGTCACAATTTGGTTATATAATGTTAGTGGAAATGAGACTAATACATAGGTGTTTGGACCCCAATTGAAAAAAAGAAGAGTTAAAATCAAGGGTTGACTTGTCACCTCTACAAGTGATTTAAGAAGTTGAATTGGCATAAGGAATAGGAAGTTTCCACTCTTAATATCCTAGAAAATGCGCCCATGGTAGTTGATTTTGTTAACCTCACAATCACTAAGCTACTAGCTTTTACTAATGACTAAAGCTCCAAGTGTTGTCATCTAGTTTGTTGCTCAAGAGAAATCCCAATGAAGAGAGATGCAATTTGGTAGTTGGCAATGAAAATTGTCAATCTCACAGTTTATGATCTTGTCTTTAATCTTCCTTGTAATTTAGAACCCTACTTTTATCTTCCATGAATCTATTTTAATCCAATTTTTTTTTCTCTTGTCAATTGTTTGGACCTTGTTATTACAAAATTTGGTACAAATTTGATAAAAATGAACTTAATAGTATAGTGTCCCCTTTGGGGAACCAATTTAAAGTCACATTTGTTGCCACCCTAATATTGAATATTTTGTGTGTGATTCAATGTCAAATTGAATTATAATGAATTAACCTTTGTTTTGGATCTATGGTTTTATTTTCCTTGACATGAGAAATGTTCCCAATTTTTAAAAAGTATTTTCATTTCAAAGGTGAAAATGGACAAAAATATAGAAATAAAAAAAGGTCCAAAAAGCTAGGGAATTTGAAGGAACAAGTATGAGGGCATTGCCAAAATCAAAGAGAAAGCTAACGACTCCTTCAAATTAACCAAATTGTGTATATTGGAAGCTAGTGAGGAAATCATTAAGTCAAGAAGGAATGTGTAGAAGGTTGGTGAGATTTTCAAAGAACCAAGACATTGTTGAGAGAGTCATGGAATATTTCCCCAAAGTGGTAGAATTGTTTTCTTGCAAGGAGATCAATAGTAATGGCAATCAATACACATTTGAAGGTTGTTAGTTGTTACCCAATTGCAACAATTTTTAATGTTGTTGAATGTCTATTGTTTCCTTTGTCAATTCATTAGATTTTTTATGGTTGTGCAATACTTGTTAAAAAGCCTACTCACCAACACAATATGCTAATACTTTTGAAACAATTGCATATCAACATCTATAGGATATACCTTTGAAACCAACAACATAGTTTTTTATTGATCTTGGTATTTGATGCACCTTTTGATGCATAATGGGCACTATGTGGACTCATAATTGGTCATTTCCATTTGCCAAAGGGACATTGGTCAATTGTCCTTGCCCCTTCCATTTGCAAAAAGAACCTCCATCTCAAAAATTTAAACATGCATTATGTTGGGGGAAGGCTTGCTTGTTGTGGAAGGGCCCTCCCTACATGCTAAACCCACCTCAAACAAACTCGCCATGATCAATTGATAAGCTTTAAGGCAAGAAATAGGTGAAGGCAATTGAGAGAACCATGGAAGAAAACCTTTGTATGTATGGATTGTAAGCAAAAGGGAACTTAAGGTTTAGGATTTGAGAGTAAAATGCCTTTTATTTTAATAATTTAATATTATATCAAATAATGAAGCTAATTGCTTGCTTGAGAGTTTCTTTTGGATTTTTGACATGGCAAGCAAGTATTTTTTTTAATTTTTTCAGCAATACCCCACAAGTAATTAACCAGTGCCTACAAGAAAGAAAAAGAAAAGGAAAAGAAAAGAAAAACCTGAACCAATTTAATATATAGGTAGTAGTTGCCTTGAAACACAACTACATTCTGTTGTCATCCACTAACCCGAAGTTTTCATCCAATAATATCGAACCCGCAAAAATTACGGTCATCCATTCCATTAGGTGACCGTTAGTGGTTTTGTGTGCATTTGCGCGTCCATTTCCCTCTTCTGCCATTTTTTTCAGTTTTTGCTCGCAGTCTTGGTTTCGCGCCCCGCCTTCTTTCAAGCTTTTGCTTCGGGTAGGTTTGTTTCTGGAGCTTTCTCCTGTCGCGCGAAAACGAGGCGCACGGTCTTCCTAATCTTCAATTCTGGATTTCTGCCCTCCTTTGGGAACTTTGAATTCTTCAATTTGATTACTGGATCGATGGATGTCTCTGTGTTCGCATTTTTTGTGTTTTGTTTAGCATAAATTTGAGGACCTTGTCAGTCACAGCATTCGGAATCGGAAGACAACTTATTGGAGACCTGTGCATGCATGCATGCATCATTTAAATCGACCACGAGTTCATTTTTCCTTTGCAATTTTCTTCTTTCCGATCTATGGATCTGTTTCTGTGTCTCTCGCATAAGAGTCTTTTGTTGTTTACTGTCTATTGATTTGCACGGACCAGTGGTGTAATGCTCTGGAGCGTTCAGTTTGTCATTGTATTGTAACTGTAAGATTGTATCTTGTTCTACCTCTTTTGATTCGCCTGAGCTCGAATACCAATGACAAGAGGTAGCACGAGATACTTTAAGAGGTAATGTTGTTGTTCTGCCGCCGTTGCACCTTCCCGTGATTTTCCTTGTTCTCAGTTCTTGGTTTTTCGTTTCTATTGCGGTTTACTTTTGTTTTGCAGTGACAGATTGACGTTGATCTGTTTCCTTCATTTCTGAACATGCACCTCAATTGCAGATATGTTGTCCGCGTTCTCTTTTTTCTTTTCCTGCTTGTAATTTAGTCTATTTCGCAGTAGCGTTGGCAATTGCAGCTATTGCAGCATAGGATGTAGCACTTGGTGCGTCCTTTTCTTTGTGCCCTAGGTGGCAGTTAAGGTGGAGGAGAAGTATGATTTCTTGCTAAATTACGCCAAGGCTTTTCTCAGGAATTCGGCCTTCACGGAGCGCGGACGTCATCGGATTAATTGCAAAAGGTTCACAACCTGGCATATTTTTACCGAAGCGGCTATTGCGTCTCAGATCTCCATTGAAGCTGTTGCTGTTGTAATCTGGAAGCCTGACTCAAGAAGCGACTCTTTCGACGAAAAATCTCTTGCTAGTATTTGGCCACTGTCAATTTCCTCCTTCAGCAATGAGATGTATGCCTAGATTCGATAACTGTGCAAGGGAAAAACAGCCAATTCTTTCTTTCTTGTTTATTCGCAACGTGAATGTCACGATTTCCGATCAACCAGATCTACATTGAAACTTAAAGCGCACGCTTGACTGGAACGCTCACCACAAAATCACGACAATCCCGGACTCGGCGTGTCCTTGATATAATGCAGAGCTCATGACTCATGGTGTTTGAGAAACGAAGAAGGTTGTTGTACTAGCGTGAAGGCAGGAATGAGAAATTTTCGGGACATGTGGTCAAGACAGCCAACGAAACGGCTTGGATCGGAGTTCAGAGAACGGCAACAACTCGCTGAGCTTTCGTTTTCGCCGCCTCCGATCCTTTCCTCGCAAAGCTCATCATGTAGAACCCTGCGGAGGACACAGGCAAAATCTCATTCCACAAAACTTCTAGAAAATCATTTCCTCTATTTTGTCTCTTTCTCACGGCACGTTAAAGTCTCGATAAGCCGTTCCTAAAGCAGAGGAGAACTCGGATCAAAGGAATATAAGTCTCGAAATCTGCTTCTGTTCAGTTATGCTGATTACGGAGTTTCTGTTTTGCAAAACAGGGAGATCGATTCATCCCGAATCGCAGTGCCATGGATCTCGATGTTGCTCACTTCAACTTGCTGAGGGAGGCCAAAGAAAACGTGGACGCTAATCTGACTGTTGTCTCCCCGATCAAGGTGTGATAAATTCACTGCTATGGATATTGCGGTTCTTATCGATAGAGAAGTGATAAAAAACTGAGCCAAATTCCATATCACTGTGTCTTCAGGACTGATTTGACTCCTCTGAAGTTGTGTGTCATTCGTCTCAGGAGAAGTACAGGAAGAAGTTGGCTGAAAACTTGTTCCATGATGTTGAAGTGCTGCAAACGCCTAAGATTTTGGCTTTCCACAAGAAACCGCCAGTTCCTTCACCTGGAGCTGCCGCCGAGAATCCTCTCACTGAATCCTTTGCTTCTCCTCCCTCAAGAATCCGAAAGATTCCTCAGGTATCATCAATTGTGTGTAGGAGACACGTATCCTTAATCTTCAGAACTAGGACTGAAATGTATAATATGCATCGTCTCGTATTTTACCAGATCCAGTTATTCAAGGAATATCACAATGTACTATGGAAGAATCTGTTACAAACTACCAACGTACAAATCTCCTGAGCTTCTACAGAAGAACATTGACAGGAACTGTTCTGTTTTTTCCATCTTCTGGACGTGCCTGTGTAGTCACCAGACAGGGTGCTGGATGCGCCTGAGCTGTTGGACGACTACTACCTGAATCTTCTGGATTGGAGCTGCAAGAACGTAGTAGCTGTGGCGCTAGGGACCACTGTGTATTTGTGGCATGCAGAGACAGGAGCGATTGAGCAGCTAATGAGCACAAGACATGAAGATGACTACATCTCAAGCATCTCTTGGGCACAAGATGGGAGGCATATTGCACTTGGCCTGAACAGCAGAGAAGTGCAGCTTTGGGATACATCTCGCATCTGCCAGGTTGGTTTGCACTCCTGTTTCATTAACCCAAGTTCTACAATGCTGCTTGCCATCTTACAGACTTAGGTTATTACTGTTGATAGAATTTGTTCTGTCCAGTGTCAGCTTATGGAATTGAGAATGGGTTCTGCACATCACAGGTGCGGAAAATGGTAGGACACTCAGGACGTGTAAGTAGCCTGGCTTGGAATCAAACAATCCTCTCTTCTGGAGGCCGAGACAGCCACATCATCAACCATGATGGTAAGTCTCTTCTAGGCTAGACAAGAATCTGGAGTGCAAGAACCCCATGTTGATGTACAAGATGAGGTGAAAGTATTGTGGAACAATGCTGCATGAAAAGATGAGAGGGATTCTGTGGAGTTTATGCTCAGGATCTGACATAGAAAAATGTGATTTGTCATTGTCAAATGTGTTGACAGTGCGGGTAAGAGACCATGTAACCTCGCACCTCATAGGCCATTGCCAGGAGGTATGTGGCCTCAAGTGGTCACCTTCAGGTCACCAGCTTGCAAGTGGAGGGAATGACAACCTCCTCCACATTTGGGATGCAGCTGCCTCAGCATCGTCTGCAGTTCACCTACACAGGCTGGAGAATCACCAAGCAGCTGTCAAAGCATTGGCCTGGTGTCCTTTCCAAGCCAACTTACTTGCATCTGGAGGGGGAACTGCTGATCGCTGCATCAAATTCTGGAACACACAATCAGGAGCTTGTATCAATAGCATAGACACTTATTCTCAGGTCTGAAGAATTAAACATTACAACTTGGCTGGAGGATTGGTTGATTGAAAAGGATTTCCTGTCTTCTTTGCACCGAACATATTTTCTGTAGCCTTCAATTCTCTTTCTCTTGTGTGTTCCTTCTTCATTTCTATATTTGACTGTGCATGGTAAATGGCATGCAGAACAAGTGGTGAGCCAGATCATCAACAAGAGAGCATGAAATAAGTGTGTGCATAAACATCAGCATATAATAGCCACTTGGTACTTTTGTGCGTTCTTGACATTCTTTGCTCTCCAAGCAGGTGTGTGCTCTTCAATGGAACCGGCACCAAAAGGAGTTGCTCAGCAGCCATGGATTCAGCCGGAACCAGCTAATCCTCTGGAAGTATCCATCCATGTCCAAGCTAGCTGAATTGACTGGCCACACTGCCCGAGTTCTCCATCTTGCACAGGTCTATCAAGGCCTTCCTCTGCAACCACATAATTTTCCACTTGTCTGACCTTCTTTTATCTATAAACACTAGTTTTAGCTTTATGATATTTCATATTGTCCATGTCTTAGAAGCAAGTAGATGTTAAACAGTAAGGCCTCAACAACCTGTCAAACAGAGACTCTGACCCATGTGTTTTACTTTTCAGTTCTGAACCTTTTGGGTGTAGAAAGTGCTACCTAATGTTGAAGCCTTCTTGCTGGCCTAGGGAATAGGTACATTATGCCAGTACATAGTACAACCCTTGCAAACTTTAATCCAAATGTTGAACCGCAGGCACATAGTCTGCTGCATTGCAGTGAGAATTCCTTTCTTTCTTTTCTTGAGCAGTATTGTTCAAGTCTGTCTGTTCAACGACACCATTGTTTGTTGGCTTGTATAACTTGAGAAAGAGAAATGGAGCTGCTGAGGATTTCACCATCACCTGCTGATTGTCTTTACAGAACCCCGATGGAACTACGGTGGTCTCTGCGGCTGCTGATGAGACACTTCGCTTTTGGAAAGTGTTTGGTGCAGCACCAAGTCCTAGAAAGGCGATGATTAGTGAAGCTGGTGATCTGTCACTGCGAAGTATCAACATCCGGTAACAGAAAGTTTATGGAAAGAAGTCAGAAGGGAATAGCTGCGACACAGTGCTCAAACTAAAACACAACATCATGCAAGCACTGACCCTTTTCACATATTTCTGTTCAAATACATGCTGTGCAAAAATGGAAATCAACATATAAACTAAAAGATTGGTTGATTGTGAAGACGGGGGGGTGCACTACCTGGAGAATTTTCAAGCTTCAGACCTATGAATTGATGAGACAGCACTATATGATCAGGTAAGGATCATACCTTTGTGCTTGTCAATGCTTCCCTGTGAGATAGCATGGATGCTTGCAAGTTTGGCCTCAGTTTTAATGCATTCAATTGAGTCTTAGAAGGTGAAGTCTTGACCATCGTGCACTGTGAGACCACATGATTTGACATTACTACACACATCTGTTGATTGAATATTGTCAGTTCTCTTCAGACTTTGTTTTCAAGCTCTGATTGATTCACCACTCATCTACCTGTGCAGCACAAGACAAGATGGACAAGACCTGCTGCAAATGCAATTATGGATGCAAAGGATGCTGATCAAACCTTCATCATGGGGCTATTATTGTTCTGGGAATGATTCTGTTCTAAATTTGTTTGATTACACCCAGTCCCATGTCCCTCATGACAACAACAGGACACACTACAGTTGAGAAGAGAAAGAAGCCTCTAGAGCTACCCACTTTCTTCTGTGATATCAAATGGTTATAGCTTTGCAATTCCCCAAACGTGCAAAGAAGGAACTGGTCAAGCATAACAAAACTTCTACAGAGTATATTAAGCAACCATGAAGAAACAAAGTTGAGTGGGGGAGAGAGAGAGACACACACACACACACACACGCACACACACACACAACACCCCATACAGACATGGAAACAATTTGGCTGCATGTAAGTGAGGCATGCATTTTACTGTACTTTCATGACTGAAGCATGCATTGTTGAATGTACTCTCTGAAGTATATCTATTGATCCAAGGGCGGACCATGTTATTTACTGTGCTCACAATGTAAACCAGCTCTCCCGTCCCCATTTTGCTGAAAGGAATTGGGCCCCTTAGATAAGCAAGCAAAGTAAGTTTCCTCTTCAGAGGAAAGACTTAATAACTGTGGTGTATATCATCATGCAACCCAGCAGTCATTAACCTCCAATATAGACTTACAGTTTCCTTGTATATATATTATGTCTATATGAAAAGTGTAGAGACAAAAACAATCACACAAAGTGGTGCTGAAATTCATGTAGGTGGTGATGATGTATGGATGGATGGATGCCATGTCCAGTCTGGGGAGACGGACTCGATCACAAGAGAAGCTTTCTTCTGTCCAGAGCCAAGAAAGTGTGTGTTCTTTGTAGTACCTCTGGGGTGGGGAACAAAACAGAAGAGTAGGATGGATGAGGTGAGAGCTGAATGGTGCAACTTTAACTGTGAGTCAGTTAGACCTCACATATGAAAATTCTTTTAAGTAAAAAGAGAAGTGATTATTTGTACATAAGTTCTGTAAGTTGACAAGGTTTGGATGCAAGCCTCCTCTCAACCTACATTTTTCCTCATTTGAATTTTTTTGCCAGTGTATTGATCAGCACCACAATGAGAGTGTGAATGAATCTAGGTTCTACAATGTACACTTCTGTTTTCAGAATTTGAGCTTTTGATTAAAGGTATGACATTCTTGGTGTATCACTTTCAACCCAAAACCATTTGAGCATTTGTTGTGGCTCATCAATGTAAATGATAACCCTTCAACAAAAATCTTAAGTGCTAAAATGGTTTTAATTAAGCCTAAAAAATTTCCAAACCAGTAGAAATCAATATGGATGCACATAGGCCTTCAAGACAACACATGTACAGGTTTCTGGATGTAAAAGAAAGAGTCACCCAATTGAGTGGGACCAAATGAGTAGAATCTGAATTCCAATTGTAAATCCTTCCACACACAACTTCCACTGGTTCATAATTCACAAAGATGTTCCACAGAATCAGTCAGTCATTGTGTTCGTTGTGGGTGGAACCCAGATTTCATCTGCTGTCCAAGGGGCACAAATCATTGTTTTAATTGTGAGGAGAGTTCTGTCATTGCGTCATCTTTAGTCTCTCAAATTGAGTACTCTCTCAGGTATAATCTGTACAAGTCTGTTGAATAGTCTTTCTCCCATGACTTGACTACTTAGTAGTCTACTTACCTACCCTTTCAGAGCCCTGCCTTCATTCAGTTTTTTAGAAGAGCTCCAGAATATGGATGCATGACACATCTGGAGCTTTAGGGTTGAATCGTTGAACAGGACTCTTTCATAGTCCAGAAATCATTTTGAGAAAGCTTCTTTTAGAAACACATTATTGTGCTTAATGTGGGTTCTGCATTTCTGAAACATTACAAATGTTTTTTTGAGTTTGGAGTTATCTTTTTGTAGCTTTCTTCAAGTCTTTTGGATGAGGCCTTTAACCAGAATCTGGATAGATTCAGATGTTCAAGATTTTTCCGGTTGCTTCAAAGGTCATATCCCATTTAGGTACTAATCAATCAATCAATCAATCCCACATTTGAGGTTAATCTCTCCACCTCCATCATCATAAAGGTCAGCACTTAAAAGATTTTTGGGTTGAGAGGATGTATTATCTCCATTTTATACAGTGCAATTTCCATGTGTATACAAGTTACAAGGTTGCATATGGGAGGAGGGAGGGAGGGACTGCAATATATATATTCTTTGGGAGGTGGGGCTTTATGAGAATTGAGTAGGCTCAAGCTCCACCCACATCTAACGCACCTCACATGATGTAATTCCCTTAGTACAAGACCTTCCGCTTTACTTAAAAGGATGGTTTGTGTAGAAGATTAAATTTAGGGTGTTTTCTTGTTATTGAAGTTGGGTGTTACATTAGTTGGGTAGTCCAAAGAACAGAAAATTAGAAGTTTTTAGGCCCCTAATTCTTGCACAATAGTTCTTTTAAAAGTATATAGGTTGTGTCAAACATAGTAGAGTAAGGATGATAATGTTGAAGGTTTTGTCAAAATTAAAGTTTAGTTATCTTTTGAAATAGAACTTGTTTGTTTGTAACAATTCATTATCTTTTTCCATTTGATATGTCCAGTTTTATACATTTGATTCTATAGGTTTAAAATTACCGTGTTGAAATAGGCGATCCTTAAAACTTGGGACCTATTTGTAATTGCGCAAATAGGTCCCAATCTAATATTTGGGTATTAAAATGTTTAGGTTTTGTTGAATCTAATAGTTTAATGATCATGACACATAGGCCCATAATGAAGTTAGGGTTTGGCCTTGGCATAATGCCTTAGCAAAGGACTTTTTAAAAAGTTTCTTACCTTTTTTCTTTGGTTTAGTTTAATATTGTGTGATTAATTTTGTAGATTTAGGATTGCCTTATAACGATAGGAAATTTTTAGAAAGTGGGACATGTGTTCATAGTAAACCTCCTACCACATGGGCACCAAACGTCCCATGTCCCCCAATTCATCTCGTCTCATCAGACCTCATAATTCCCATCACCCATTTGTTTCATCATGCGACACCACCGACTTGTCCTCCACCTCATCCCCCATGCAAACCACAAACCACCCACTAGTTACCCCTTTTGAATCTAACAAAGCATACACCACCTATTAGTGCCCCCTACTAACCCCTAACCCTTCATTGAATGACGGTCCCAACTTTACACTTTCCCAAACCCCCTCAATCATGCACAGCTAAGACATTTTCCCCCTCCCATTCTATTGGTCCCTACAATCGGCCATGATCATACCCCCCAACCTACCCCCATTTTTTTAACACACCTTCAACTTCCACTTAAAGTTTTGTGTCTCACTTGTGGGGCGTTAATTTGCTAGTCGAAGGTTAGCTCGTTATTAGCGTTCTGGTTAGACATCTAATTCATCCAATCCAAAGCCTTGTGATCATCCTAACCAAATACCTTCCCTTACTCCCATTCCAATTGCATTAGTTTGGACTTGGGTTTCAACATTAAATGTCCTCGAGTCCTTTCACTTAGGCCTTTACCATCCTCGTTTATATAACCACATCCCCACCACTTTACGACATGATGTACAAATGGCATTTCGTTTCCCATTAAATAATTTAGCGCATGACCCATACAATGTAGCAACTTGGCACTTGTTCTTCTTGCTACCCCAATGGTGTTTCATTTTGCCTCCTCATGGTGGGGCGATAAGGCATAAGGAGATGCGGATTCAACTCAAGTGATTTTTAACTGGCGATTGGGAAGATTTGTAAAAGGAATTTTTTTTGCGAGCCCAAGCTTTGTCAGCCAGTTCAAACTCCATCCTTCTTCCCCAACATGATCCTCCAACTTACAAACATTTGCTCCACAATTTAGCCCTTAACCATGCAAAGGAATATTTTGGCACCATTTTCTCCCGCACCCACGTTTTCCAACACCACCTTAGCTTTCACCACATTACACCCTGAATCAAATGGCTACTTCCCGCTTTTCCTCAAATATACAAACCAAACCAAAACCTCGAATTTTTTTTCAATTCCTTCAAGTCGACGTTCGAACATATGTTGCATTTATTAACAAGTGGTCCTTTTGGGACGGTTTTTGAACATCTTCAGGACTATTTTCACCCTAAAGATTTAACGAGTGGATTCCTTTAGTTATTCCAATTTTGTTTTCATATTACATAAGGCCACATTCCACCCCAAATTGCACATGTCCTTGGAACGGCCCGCCTTTCAACCATGACCAAGCCTTGAGGTGGAGTTTGTCCCATTGTAATGGGGGAAACATTGTATTGTTTCACAAACCACGCTTTATGTCTTCAATTTAATGAAGCTTTTGCAACACATTTTTCCCCACACCAATTTGGAGTTGCAACTAAAGGTGGTTATGAAACATTAATCTACAACATCAAATGCACCTTAGACCTTCACCCCAACTAGGTTGTTCTTCAACTAGACGTGGCAAACACCTTCAATTCAATGTCAAGAGGGGGTCATATTTCAAAAACTTCATGTAGCATGTGGGGACATCATACAATTCATGCCTTTTGTGCGTGCATTCTATGCATTCTAGTTTCCTTTGTTTTATTATCATCATAATCATGAAAGTGATGTCACAATATCCCATCTGCCATAGGGACAGGTTAAAGTGATCCTTTAGGGGGGGCACTATTCACATTAGCCCATTTTAAGGTTTTACATTCTATAACTAGTCATTTCCCCTCTTGTCTATTTCCATCCATTGTAAATAACATTCACATCATAAGTCCCCTTTCAATTGTATCATTTGCCTATGAACATTTCCAAACTGAATTTCGTGCGATAGGTTTTTCCATCCAACCTCAAAAATGTGTTGCATTGTCACCCTCTAACCTACCACCAGACGTCAACACCCCATCCCAATTTACCACCCATCTAAAAGAATTAGAATCTTGGGGGTTCTGTTGGGCACCTTAACTTTCACATCATCCTTCATCAAAAATGCCTTACAAAAGGATGTTTGACATGTGGACCTTCTCCGTAAAATGGGTGATGTTGAGGTGGCCTTTTAGAATTCTAAGTCATTGTTTTATGGAACACCCATCATATCTTTTATGATGCACACCTTCATCTTCCCCCTTCATAAAGTCCCTTATTTCCTTTGATTCCTCCATAAAACGTTTGGACGCCTTTTGGGTCCAGGATCCTTTGATAGCCTAGAAAGACCTTTAACTCGTAAACAAGTCTCTGTCCTAATAACTTTTGATGGTGTTGGGCTCATATCAACATCCACCATCACCCCAACAACTTATTTAAGGAGTTGGGCCCTTGTGACTTTAGTCATACCTACTAGGTTTATGGTTGATCAACATCCCTTCCTTCTTGAAGCCTTAACACGAGTTGACAACAACACCTCAAGGCGGCATGTGATCTTCTACCACCCCCAGCCCATGCATGTCTTCTTTCATTTAAATAACTCATCAAGCAACAAATGGTTCAACTTCAAAATTCCATCTCAAAGCATCCGCACCATTATATTGTTTCTAGCATGCTCTTCGATGGGACATCTGAGGCCCATCGTGCCCGAATTTTATCATGTTCTAACCTAAGGGCAGCCATTTAGTTTATAACTTGACTAGTCCTCCCAACCTTTCAATTATCTTCCCCAATTCTTTGCACATCACTTCATATGCCACTTGGACTACCCCATTCCTCAATTACAAGCATCCCCTGATGTGTGTGCACACATCCCATTGACCCTATGGGTATCCACCTTTTACGTTGTGTTCATGGCAACAAACCCATTAAAACCCATGATGCAATTTGCAACACCTTTGCCGCCATTGCGCAAAATGTTGGTTTCCATGTGGGACAAGAATAATTACTTACACTTCCTTCAACCACATTCAACTCCTTTCATCGATGAGTCGACATTATGCTTACCAAAGATGGCATTCACACCTTAACCAACATTTTTACCATGTCCATGACAAATTCAATGATATTCATAAAGATATTAAAAACTACTATAGGGATAAAATTGACCTTATTATTTGCAATTTTGGTGCACATGCAAATCTTAGGCATGATAAGAGCACCATGGACTAATTACATGCCTTTTGTGCATTGTGAGAACCACAGCTTGCCACTTTGGTTTTCATTGATGCAAGTGTCCATCTATGAAGGAAGTTGGATGACATTGTGGAACAAATCATTGAATTGACACAATTGGAACAAAACTAAAAAGAAAATTCTAGTGTATTTAGGTAGCAAGGTAAGATTTTCTCATGCCTTTCAATGGTTAAAACTTTTTGAAATGCTATGAATTAGAAGATCCTATGAGGGGTTGTTTTGAATCTTCTACTTTGAAAACTAATTTATAGTCATTTAATAAATTAGATTTGATTGAAGGGGACAACATTATTCTTGGACTATCATTGTTCAATTATGATCATTTCTAAAAGTAACAAATTAATTAATCTCCTAATGTAATAATCCACCTTAAGGTTTAGGGTTACGATTTTCACCTTGATAAATTAACTAAATTCAACATTTGTTGCAATCCACCTTAGGGTTTAAAATAGCATTGTAACCATGCTTTTTAATCCACCTTAATTTCAAATCATAACCAATTTTTATTTTTAAAAATCTGTATGTTTTTTTGTATAATAAACTATAACTTTTCCTAACACATCATATACATTTTACCCCATTTATGCATGGCAAAGGACTTTTGAAGTTTTAAAACTCTAAATTAATTTTGGAAAGTTCTTTGAATTTTTTAAGTTTTAAAATTCCACATATTTTAGGATATGAGTGTTTTTTTAATATGGTTAATAGGTCTTTATCCTCTTAATTGTTTTTCTGATCAAATGTGTTTTGTTACATGAATCCTTTTGATAGTCCTTTGCAAAATTGACTCTCTAATGTGTTCTGCACTTTTGGAGGTCCTAAATCAAAACTTAAAATTAAAATTTCATCAAATGGATTTTTTATTTGAATTCCTTAACATTAATATAAATGAAAAAAACAATAACTTGCCATGATTTCCACGGTTTTAAATGAAAAAACATTTATCCAATTTTAATTGTTTTTCTTTGTGATTTGACATTTTTTTTGGCTCATGACTGCACCCAACTTGGCCAAAAAAATGGTAAAATAGATCAAAATAAAAAATGGCTCATATTGGATTTGGGATTCATCCAAGAAAGTTAAACCCTAAACCCTAAACCCTAAACCCAAAATTCATTTGTTTATATTCTAATTATAAATTGATTTGTAGTTTTTTCTTTCTTTCTTTTAAATGCAAAAAATTTATTGAATATTTTGTAAGTTTACAAGAAAAATAATCTTGTTCCAAGATGCCTTATTATTTTAAAAGGTCGTCATGTTATATCAGAGCTTGCAAACTATTGTTTATGTTTTTGGTTAAATTCCACATTCTTTCTCTTGGTATATTTCTCAAACAATTGTTGATTGTTTATTTCTAATTGTTACTACTTGTGTTTTAAACTAGTCTTGAGGTCATTGGTTATTAAATGATGCCCTAAACTTTCCCATCACAATGAGTTTTAAGTTGAAAGAAAAAATAGAAATTACACTAACTTTAAACCAGCCAAAGGATATGATTATTTTGGTATTGCCTTTAAATTGTCCTTACTTGCCTCTAACATTAATAAAGAGGTGTGTGGTCTGTTTGATTCTTTCTTTCATTTCTAATTAAGAAGATATGAAAAATGAAAAACTCACAACATGATTTTGTTATGTTAAATTCACAATTTAATAATCTTTGTTTAATGTCTTCATTTGTTAGTAGTGAGCAAGGCATTTCAGTTGGAAAAAAGTATGATAGAAAATCCTTACATCCTATGCTTTTGAAATGTTATCATCACTTACATCTTGTGACAAGTTGTGAAATTGGATCTACAAACCAAAAAGTTGATGAAAATTGCAAGTTGGATATTTTAAAATTGATTTCCAATAAAAGTGAACAAATCAAAGAATTCATTAATAGAAAGTTGTGATTTTTTTAAAAAATTAAGTGGGTGCTAAGAAGATTAAGTGTCATCTCCAAGAATGGAAAAATCATGAATCCATTTTTCCCATTATTGGTTTTCTTGCTTAATAGATATTGAAAGTTGTTGGATGACAAATAAAGATTGAAAGGATTTGTTATTTACCTAGCATACTCACCAACGTTAAGAGATGGTGCTTACAATAAAAAAAACTTGGAAAAATAAATATTTATTAATAAGAATTAGCTTAATGACCTAAGAGTTGGTTGCAAATCTCCTTGCAATCTAGTAGAGTTTATGAGACATAAAAATGCTTAGAAGAAGATTTAGAAAAAATTAAAGGTGGATTTGAATGGGATGAAATTTGAGAAAAAAACTTGAATTTGTGCATTTTCATCATGCTTTTGTAAGTAGTTTTCAGTTTCATTTTTTATTTAAAAAATTAGTAGAAATTTTTTTGAAAACCAAATTGTGAAAATTGTTTTCAAACATCATTGGTTCAAAAATGTATGAGAACTAGTTCGATTGAAAATTGGTTAAATTTTATCTTTTCAAAGTTTTGAAACCTAGATGGTTTTCTAAACTTGGAATTTTGTTTGGAAACTTGATAGGTTTTTAAAAATGGTCTTGAGAACTAGAACCAACAATTTTCATGAAAAAGTGAGAACCATTTGACATTGGTTGATACCCATGGTTATCAAAAAGATCAAACACCCAATTCTAATATATAATCATGGTTATTAGAAAATCAAATACTTGATTATTATATATAACCATGGTTCTCAATTTTTGAAAATTTTAAATAATTACTTAAAAATTTGTTAAGTATTTGTTAGTTCTTTATAAAACCCAACAATCCTTTAAGATTTTTGAAATACCTAGAACCAACCATTCTTTGGAGTTTTCTCAAATACCCACCCCCACACTAGCACTCACCCACTTTTACAAATTATCTTATCCACATTATATCAATATATGTCCAAATTCACTCTATGTTTCATTAAATTTTGAGTGAATTTGGATAGATTTACCATTGCAAAAATGATCAACCCTTAGTAAATAGGCATTCGTTGCTATGAATAATTGAATTAATTCACTAGTAACTAGTGAAACAAAGTTATTCTCTAGTGAAATAGATTCACCAAACCATTTCACTAAGCAATAATGTTGAATTAATAATTCACATATTTATATAAATATTATAATAAAATTATTCATATATTGATAATTTCATGATTTGCACCTTATGACGTAGTGACATTTGTCATTATTTCAACTAGGCTAAAAACATAAGTAGATAAGCCATGTAATCAACCTATGTAGCTTCAAGGAATATTTAATCAACATACCATTATTGACCACAACCTCATCTTTGGTGCGGTTGTGAGGTTTGATCCATGAACCTCAAGGATGGAAGTAATCACCCTTACCACCAAACTACCTCACTTGTTACATGAACACAATTATAATGCATTCTTATTGAATATTTCATTTTAAACATTACACAAACATCAACTTTGAAATTTCATATCTTATTAACATTTTGTTCAAATGAAATAATTAAAGTTTATTTTTAAAGTTTTTTCAATAATGTACAAAATTACATTTATATCCTTTTGAAAATATAAAATCATTTGACCAAGAAAGTATTGAATATCATTCTTCAATAACATTTCAACAATCATTCTTTTGAAAAAGAATTTTTTTAATCAATGGATAAGATTTTTGTTAATATAATAATACTACCTAGGCTAAGCTTTGTTTGGTTATTATAGGCTATTTCACCTTAGGCTACGTCTAAAAATTCTAAAGTTATTTTAGCTATTTCACCTTGGATATTTTTAGTTATTATAATTTGCTTTTGGTTATTCTAAGATATTTCATCCAAGGCCACTTTTGGCTATTCTAGGGGTATCCTTGGTTATTTTTTTAGTACTGTAGGTTATTTCACCTTAAGCTATGTTTGGGTATTCTAGATTTTTTGGGTTATTTTGAACTATTCGGCCATTTTAAATTTTTTTGGCTATTCTAAATATTTCACCCTAAATTATTTTCAGCTATTTTAGGTTATTCTCAATTATTCTTAGCTACTTTTGGTTATTGTAAATTATTCTAGTGATGTAGGAACCAATTTATATGGGGTTCTTTGCAAAAAGTTTCGTATGTCATTTCTACATGGCCATTTAGTCATATAGTTGTCCTTGGACCATTCCAAAAACAATTCAAAAATAATTATCTCATTTTCAAGCCTAACTATTTCATAACTTCTTTCTTTATAACTACTTCTTTTTCCTATCCACCAACATGGATATAAAAAAACAAATTAACATGTGTATTTTCATGTCAATGAAATGTATGTTAATTTAAATTAAATTTGACATTGACATAAATATAGGAATACATAGGAAAAAATGAAAATAGTTGATCATCATTGGTAACGCGCAACAATGCGAAGTTCAAATTTCACTATATAGCTTATTTTTTACAATTCTAAACAATTTTGAGTATTTTAGGTTATTAGGCTACTTTTGGCAATTTTAAGTTTTTTCTTAAACTACTTTTGGCTATTATAGGCCATCCACCCTAGGTTACTTTTGGCTATTATAGGTTATTCTAAATAGGTTACTATTGGTTATTTTAAGCGATTCAACCCTATGTTATTTTTTAAAAATTAGGCTACTTTTGACTATTTAGATTTTTACTAGTGCACCAACCAACATTAATGTAAGATTGTGAACATAAATCCATATTGGGTTAGCATTTATATGACATAAACCAATTAATGTCATTGAAACACCATTTTTGGTTGCAACAAAAGCAAGCACATATATATGTAAATTAAACCACCTTGGTAGGAAAACTATGTTCATTTTCAAACACATCCCCATCAACAAATGCATGAATAGTTCAAAAAAAAACTCATGATCAAACCACCAAACACCTTTCATTGATCAAATCAAGCCCTTTGATTAAATGCCTAGTGAAAGAAAATGTTACTTGACAATTTAGGAGATTTCAACTAATGATATTGTAAATGTGTTCAATCACAAGTGTGATGTGTAATATTCATTCAAATAAAGTGCTCACCATTAAAACTAAAATTGAAGAAAAAGGCTTTTGGTGTTAGGTTTGGGATTATCATGTTTCTACACTCAATAAAGCCCTTAGCAATGGGTTTTATGGAAATCAAGCCTCAACTCGGGTCTACATATTTAAGTAATGCTCATTGTTGAAGACATTACCCTAAATGTTATTAATCATCAAAAGGATTAATTATAATGCAACCATAAGATTTAACTAATATTGTTGTTGGAGGAAAATTTGAATAATACATATTAAAGTGAAAATGCAGTTAAATTAAACAAATGTAGGTAAAATATAGTAATTTGTGCAAATATGAAATGATGCAAATTTTAAAGTGAAAATGCAGTTAAATTAAACAAATGTAGGTAAAATATGGTAATTTGTGCAAATATGAAATGATGCAAATTCATTATGTTGCCTTAATTTTTTGTGTTATGTGGTAAAAAATTGGTATGGTGCAATATAAAAAAAGGTCCTATTTGTTGAAGCAAATTTCATGTTCAATTGGTGTTAACAAATGAATCACATAGGAATTTTTTCATTGCCATTATTAATGATGTGATTATTGCAACCTTGAAATGTGGTCTCAAAAAGGCATCCTGAATTTGGCATGAAGCCAAGTGCCTTAAAAAAATGGCATTTTATTAGGAATGAACCCTGGGAGGCATAAAGGAAAAATTTAATAACCTTTGACAAACACATGATGATTGTGTCTATTGATGATAATCAAGGTTGAGCTCTATTTGAAGTATGTATAGGTAAAAACAATTGGTTACAAGTTAGGGGATGGTTTACACTTTACACTTCATAGTTGATTAATTAGTTGTGTAACAACCTAGTGAAATTTAAAATTGTTGGTGGCCTATTATGTCTTGCTTTGGGTTTACATTTGAGACTACAACCCAGCAAATGATAGTTTTTAAAATGAAAGGCAAAGAAATAATATCATCTTTATAAGTATGCAAATGTGAATTTTTTATGTCCATACTTGACTTTGGAGGAAAGTTCATATCCAAGTTGACATTCGTTAATTAATTGAATGGCAATCCAATTTTGTCCCAAGGAAATTGTTTTTAATTCAAATGTGAAAAAGGTATGTGGACTAAAATTTGAATACAAAGTTTGTTCATTTGGATTTGGTTCAAATTGCAATAACTTATTATAGATGAAGATGATATATATATTGCCCTCTAAAAATCATGTAAGACATATTAAAAAAAGGATAATTGTAGAAAGGTTGTTTATTTAAGTTTGGTTTTGGAACCAACTCACCCAAAAAATGATTATGAAATGTCCAATAAATTTGGAAATGAGGATAGAAAACATTCAAATACAACTTTGGTCTATACCTAAAAATAGGTAACAAAGATAAGGAGGCACTTGACCTAATAACAATGTCATAACATAAAAACATGCACAAACTTTTTATTTATTTATTTTTGTGTCGTGGGTTTGGATTCTTATTGTTGCAGTTGTAATAAATTTCATTTTATAACCCCAAATATGAAAAAATTGAAACCCTATTCACATTGAATTGGGTTTGAATAATAAATAACCAAAAAAAAGACTAATACTTTGCAATTCTTACCTAGCAATTGCAAAATTCAATAACCATTTCAATTAAACACCTAATTATTGTTTTGGGAGTTTATGGATCATCCATCATCAAGGACCCAATTACTTGCAAAAGATAATGAGGGCTCAAAATCATAATTCATAGGGATAAATAACAATAACCCACAATCAAGTTTCCACTCCCACCAACATGCATTAGCCCACCAACACACATCTAGTGCAATGTTGATTTCATCAAATGCTAATGTAAGGTATAATTAAAGGTTACATAAAGCCCAAGAACATCAATATTCTTCAAAAAAAATGTGGGTATTCAAAACTAAAGAGAATAAATAAATAATCATTTTTATGCAATAGTTTATGTGTACAAAAAATTATATTTTTCATTGTCATCAAAGATCCACAACTGATTTTTCTTATTAAAAAACCCACAACAATGATCACAATCAAATCATTAAGAAAGAAATATGTTATTGTTTTAGTATTTGTTAATTCATGGGATTTTATTGTAACTAAACATGTATAATTTTAGGCTCTTGGTCCATTTAGTGGGCAAATACATTAATGCCCATCTCTATAACATCAACATTTCATGAACCAAGTGATATGACCCACAAGTTGTTACACAACCTTAAAAACCTATGATGATGGTTAGGGGGCGAAGATTGAAGGAAGAAAGCCAAAGAAAAAATCTAACCCAATCTAGATCAAGGGTTTAGAAGACCACACTTTAGATGGACACAAACTAATATTACTAAATTTCTTTCTATATAGGTATTTTTTGCACACTAAGTTAAACTTCCTAATTTACTCAAATAAAATTCTAAATCATCTTCCATTCAAAAAACCTTTATGATGTTCGGTGATGATTTTTCCTTCAAAAAATTCACCAAGCAAGCTCTCCAAGTCTTCAGGCGAGTATTTCATGTATTTGTTGGAATGTCCAGTGTCGCTAGTTAATATAGAACTGTGTTTCAAAAGCATAAAACAAACACAATGAAGCAAAAATAAACAAAGATCAGACACAAGACGATATTGCATACCCAAAATAAACAATTAGAAGTAATTAATCATTTTTTTCATTTCAAGCAAATTATAATAGGAAAAAAAAATGGATGAATTCACCTGTAGCGCTTGATGAAAGAACGATAGGCAGGCAACAACACTTCTGCTACTTGCAACCGCACAGCATCTCGTAAATCAGTATCCCAGATTGTCCATTGCATTTGTGTTCGATGCAAATCCTCAAGTATTGAATTAAAGTTTTTTAACCTGCCATAAACACATTTAAACACTAATCAACAAAACCTAAAAAATATTTCAATAGAAAATTTTATCCATTTTACATTATTGGATAAAAGTAGATAAATGGATACATTTAGGATAATAGTAGCCAATAGTGCCTCCTAAAGTAGTTTTAGGAAATTTTTTAATTGTATCAACAAGATGATGTGGTAAATTGGGATTGGTTGCCACTCTTGAAAAAAATCATTAATTATAGTGCTTAAAATTGTGTTTTTAGACATGAAATCAAAACTATACACTTGGTTATGAAGTTCTTAAAATGTACTTTTGGATATCTTATATTCATTATATTCATTTCAAATTTATGCAAATGATACATTGATAGGTTAAAGACATGATTGTATACATACACCACAAATTTTGAACACTAACTTAGTTTATCATCAAAACACTGTTTATAATTGTTTTTAACATGTGTTTTTATGTACCCTATTCTCATTCAATTCATGTTGAATTTATGCAAATGATACACTAATAGGTCAAAAACATTATTGTATAAACACATTTTCAACACTAAATTAGTTTACCATTAATTAAAAACCATGAAAATAAACACATGTTGTAATTTTAATGGTATTTTTACTATGTCAATGTATTTGGTTCTACTTGATAACAAAACAACCTTCTACTCTAACCTTTCTTTAAGTTGAGTCTTGGAGACGCCTCCATTGTCACCCGTGCCACCAATTAACCCAGTACCACTCGCACTACCAATGAGCGCTATACTTGAAGATGACATTAAGGCCGAGCCTGTTATGTATGACAATGCCTGCGATAATTTGTATTGCATTTAAAAATTAAACAAAACCCATAAAAGACAATAAGAAACATGCAATATTGACAATGAAAACATGGATAAAGCATCACATCCAATTCTTGGGTTCCAAAATTGAGGTTTAGTTCCACATATTTGTCATGTCCTTGAGAGATTTCCTTAATTCATAGAATTGAAACTATTTGGCTAGAAAACTCATGATTGGCCAACCTTTTTCCAAGCAATCCGTTGATATGATGTTGCATGTTGTTGAACTATTCGCCGATGCCGTTGCAACCAATCATCACCCAACATCTCTTTGACTTCCGATCTGCCATACATTTTTAAAAAATCATCGTTTTGTTACTTGGTAGTTGATGTTCCACAATTGCAAAATCAAAAGATTTGTCAAAATTTGGTTTTACAAAACTATTGGTCACTATTAAGTTGTGGGAAAGGATGTAGGGACTAAATTGACATCACCCATCACATAGAAAACTACTACTACTTTAGGGTTTAGGGTTTGGGATTAGGACCAATCCATTGAATTTTAGAAGTGTTTCTTAGGTTGCCCTCTCCTAATCCCATAGAAATAAGCCATAAAACAAGAGAGTTTTGGAAGGTGTTGTTTGAGTTACAAGAGCTTACCGTCCCATAGATTTCACCATGTAGTGAATATTGTTCATAAGAAAAAATTGCGTGAGTGCAGGGTCCTTGTACAGTTTGGACTTTCCATCTAAATTGGTTTGCAAAATGGACATAATGCGTATGACCACAGATGCCAAGTGTGATGATGTTTCATCTCCAATGTCTTGTTCCCCAAACAGCTTGTTCAATGTGTCCTGATAACTGGGGGGTGGGGAAGAAGGAAGCAATCAATTGAACCCACAATAAATTTCAAGACCCATTTTGAGTCCCTTAGAATTGTTCAACCCAACAAGCATTGACAAACCCTAAACCCTAAACTACTACAACTATTGTGTTATAAGGTTTAGGATTTAGGGTTTTGATTATGTACTTAGTTGTAAACAAATGCATGAAACATGAAACTTAATCATTGAACTTGAAATTCATCAACATAATTATGGTCAGTCTATTGCAATCTTTTGTACTTGAATTGTGCATAATTTGTACATGTGTCTCAACTACACATTTAAGAACTAAAAAGCAATGTGATAAAGACATAGAAGGGAAGGGATCATTGCAAAACGTACTCAACCATGAACTTGATATAGTTGACAACATAACTAGTGAGAGGGTGGACGGTGCCATCAGCTACAGGCGTCTTCATTGCATCTTTCTCGACTGCATTTGCAAAGTCATTAAAAGTATCTTTTGTGGCTTGTGCTAGATGCTTTAGTAAAAGCTCTGATGCATCTCGTATTTCAGCTGCTGATTCCCCTTGGAACAATGATTTTATCTGTTTCGCCCAACAACAAATGCTAAGAAGGATTAGTAATTAAAATATTTTACAAAAGAAACTGCTAATGCCAACATTAAGACTTTAGGAGACACCTAGAGATTAAACTATTAAATCAAAGTTTTCTTTTTCAATTTTTGTGATGTAGCCACACTAATGATCGTCCACAAAAGGAATTAGCCAAATTTGGCTATAGGTCATAAAGGAAAGAAGAAATTTTTTGGAATGCTACTATATTTTAGCAACCTACTTAAACCTATAGTTTAAATATGGTGGCTTCAACAAAAATATTCCTCAAAATCTAATCATTTTGGTGAATTTTTTCACAAAATCTTTTGTATGAATCACATTGGATTTTTTTTTGTCACCAAGTGGTGAAAATTTGTCAAAAAAAAATGTTGTATTAAATACAACATAGAACTCCACTTGAGTGCAAAGCTCCATGTTGGAACTGGCCAAATAATTAGGATATTAAGTCTATAACATTTGAGGCAAAAGAATTGAATTATGACTAATAGAGAAGTAAAAACTTGAACACAACTCAAGTGATCATTGTTGGTAGATATATACATATGAGTATGTATGTATGTACCTCAGGTTCAAGATTACTCATGGTTTCATACATGTCAAGAAGAACAAACAACTTTTCAGGTGATTTTTGGCATGTTGTTATGGCTTCCCCAAAATTTAGAAGCGTGTGCATGCTCGAATGAGTTATGGCAGCAAAACATTTCTCCATCTGGGAAGTTTGTTCCAACCATATTTGGTCACAGATCTTGTACTCCGCCACAAACAATAATTTCACCTACACAAACAAATTATTATTTCAACACACTTCCCTAACCCAACCCTAAACCCACTTCCAAAAAACAATGATCTCATTTGATGTCCATAGTTGTGCAAGTGAAGAAAAAAAAACAATATTTCTTCCAAAAAATAATTTTTCAAAAATTTTTAATTTCACTTTTTTTTTTTTTCAATGCAAGATTTTCCTTTAAAACCTTAGAAACAACCACTTTTGAACAAAGACTTTTACTAGTTTTCGATGGTCCAATTTAGGTTGAAGAGATTTACCACAAAGTGCATCTGATGATTCCAACTTATAATCTTGCCCTCCAGTTCCTCCCATTGCATTGTTTGAACCTCTTCCTTGCTTAACTTTTCAACACCCAAATTTTGGAGACTTTGATCCAATATTGGTGCTCGCACATCCCTTACATTCATACCAAAACCATGCAATGAAATGCTTCAAAAAATACAAAAGCACTAATTTTCCCGCCAACAACATATAGTGAAATTCAAAATCCACATAATGGGTAGGTCTTATATATATATATATATATATATATATATATATATATATATATATATATATATATACAAATATATATATAT